>Ga0233424_10000020_pt1 | contig 224065 bp, 216 predicted proteins | sample Watercolumn_Towu_FD_181011 | JGI IMG/M metagenome (GOLD analysis project Ga0233424, IMG submission 181011) | Freshwater microbial communities from Lake Towuti, South Sulawesi, Indonesia - Watercolumn_Towuti2014_125_MG | ecosystem: Environmental > Aquatic > Freshwater > Lake | place... | reverse complement strand
GGTCGCGGCGATGCCTAGCAACGAGATGGCAAGGATCGACACCGCGATCACGAGTTCGAGCAGGGAGACGCCGCGCGCGTCGGCACGGCATCGCATCCGTTCGATCGTTCCCCCGGGGGCCTTGCGCCCCGACGATCGCACCACGTCAACCTCTCCCGGGCCCTGCTCTCCTGCCGATGAGCTTCCCCAGCCGCTCGGGGGAGGTATCGACGGGTGAGCTGCCCGGCTTGAGCGTTCCGTCCGCGCCGGCACCTGCAGAGCTTGGCGCGGTCGCCCGAGGCGTCAGCTGCTCACACTTCGACCCAGCTTTCGAGTTCGAGGCTGACGCTGCCGAAGCCGATGATCTGCTCGACGCGCGCGTCGTACACCAACTCCATGTTGTTCTTCAGCACGATGTCGTTGGCGTAGACCGCGCCGTCGAACTCGGCGTTGTTCTTGAACGCCACCGGCCCGTTCGGCGCGTAGAGCAGCGTGGCGGTGTTGTTCTCCGGCTGGAAGTTGTTCTTGATGCCGATCGCGCAGTCGAGCGGATTGCCGCCGTTGTTCGTGCACGCCGTTCCCGCGGCGGGTTGGTAGTAGCTCACGAGCACGAGGATCTTGTCGTTGTTGTTCGCGGCGTTGATCCCGACGCCACCGAACGCGTCGATCGCTGCGTCGACGGCGATGATCGTCGTGTCACCCGCGATCGTGACGCCGTTGAGGTCGATCGCCCCGCTGCCCTCGACGTAGTAGGTGCCTTCGAGGTTCGTCCCGGTCGTGGCGACAAAGGCATTGAACGAGGCGACGTCGGCGAACTCGATCGGTGGCGGCGAGTAGTTCGCCGGGTTGTAGGTGAAGGTCGGCATCGGCTTGGTCGCCGGCGCCGCGCTGCACACCCCGGTCGTCACGGTGCCGGTCGACCCGCCACCGGTCTTGACCCCCCAGGTCTTCACGGTCCCGGTGATGTCACCGATCGCGTGCACGTGGTACGCCGAGTGCGCGACGTCGTCGGTACAACCCGGCACGGTCGAGGCGGCGGTGACCTTGCCGCCGATCAGCGCGCCGGTCGACACCTCGACGGCCCGATTCGTTGCCGGGTCGTAACCGCCCGAGACGACGTCGCCCGCGATCGACGAACCGTTGTCGAGGAACACCCAGCCGGTCGCCGCGTTCACCGAACCGGTGATGACGTCGTTCTGGTCGACTCGGACGCTGCCGTTCGCCCAGATGTCGCCGTCGACCGTGTCGTTGTTCTTCGTGTCGATGTCGGTGAGCGAGAAGAGCGCGTACTTGAACGAACGAGGCGGGCCGTAGATGACGCGCACCGATCGATCGGCCGCGAGGCTCGTGTGGGTCCCCGCGAATCCCTGCGCGTCGATCTGGTAGCGCTTGCGGCCCAGGTAGGTCACCGTGACCGAATACGAACCCTCGGCCGTGGTGCCAGTGAACGCGGCGGGAACCGCTCCGTTGCCGGCCTGGAGCTTGGCGACCGCTTGTTGCACGCCGGCGTCGGCGTGCTGGATCGCCAGCTCCCAGTTGCGGCCGCGTTGACTCGAGCGGTCAGCATGCTCGCCGTTCGTGAGGATGATGAGGGCGAGCGCCGCGGTCATCAGGATCACGATGACCGAGGTGATCATCGCGAAACCGGACTCCCCCGGGCCGCGTCTCATGTCGGGGTGGCGCCTCATGTCGTGCCTCGATTCCGCATCCGCACCTCGGAGTAGAGCTCGATGGTCGTGTCGGGCGAGCTGACGGGAGCGACGACGAGAGTGATCTTCACGACCTCGGCGCTCGTCGCATCGGGCTCGAAGGTGAACACTGTGTCCTCGGTGATCCGGTTGATCAGGATCTCGGCACTTCCTCCGTTGACGGCTCGGGTCAACACACCTCCCGCGGCGGTGTACTCGACCCGCGCGGCCACGCCGTTCACGTAGGTATCGGCCTCGAGATTGCTGGAGGTCGCTCCCTCCTCGAGCCCGTCGGCCTGGCGGAGGTCCTTGGTGAAGCGCGCCATTGCGTTGCGCATCTCGTCGAGGGCCGCGCTCCGGTCGGACGCGTACCGCTCGCTGCGTTGCGCGCTGTACAACGAACTCAGGATCGCGCCGACGACGAGCACGACGAGACTCACCGTGATCGTCAGCTCGATGAGCGAAACGCCGTGCTCCCCCGCGCGGCGCGTTCGCTCAGCTGCACTGGTTCTTGTTGAGCGAGATCGTGTTCGTCGCCGCACTCTCGTTGCCTGCCTTGTCGTAGCCCACGACGTAGAAACGGACGCTGTCCAACGTCTTGGAGTGGCTGTTGCTCTCGGTCAACGCGGTCGTGGTGTTGAGCACGTTCCACGTCGTGCCGTCCGTGCTCCGGTAGATGCGGTAACCGCGCAGGTAGGTATCGCTCGCCGCGCTCCACGCGAGGGCGACCGTGCGGGTCGAGCCCGAACAGGAGGCCGTGCGGGTGAGGGTGCCTGGCGTCGTCGGCGAGGTCGTGTCGAGGATGATCTCGGCATCGCTCGTCTGGGTCGTATTCCCCGCCGCATCGGCGATCTCGATACGGACCTTCTTCTCCCCGTCTCCTGCCGTGAGCGCCCATGAGACCGTCGGGTTCAGCGAGTCGTACGCGAACCACTCGCCGTAGACGCTGTCCTCGTTACGAACGCGCGCGGCGATCGGTACGCACGGGTCGGACAGCGAGAGATTGAGCGTCACGTTCGTTCCCGCAGTGAACCCGGCCTCGGCCGCCGAGGTCCCGTTCAGCGTGAACGAACCCGTCGGGGGATCGATGTCGCCAGGGCAGGCGGTCGCGGGCGCGGTGGTCGTGGTTGCGCCAGCGGTAGTCGTCGTCGCGCCGACGCTCGTCGTCGTCACACCTGCAGTGGTGGTCGTCGCACCCGAGATCGTGACGGTTCCCAACCCGAAGAACGAGGTCGCGCGGACGATGCGGTTGATGCCATGGACCGACGGCGCCTTGTAACGCACCGCGACGGTCACGCGCTTGTAGTCCTGGGTGCCGGTGATGGTCGGGTCATCGACCCACGTGACGTACTGATAGATCTCCATCACCGTGGCTCCGACCTGGACCGGATCTTCGAGGTGCAGCACACCCCCCGACGTCGTGTCGATAACGAGCGTCTCGATGGTGCCTTCACCGTCGACGTCGTAGGTGGTGCCGTCGGCGCTCACGTAGTAGTCGGGGTTTGTCGTGTCGCTGGTGTGCGCGGGCGCGGGGTTCACCGCGATCTGGGTGTACGGGACGCTCCGCAGGTGCTCGAGCCGGGCGCTCGCCAGGTCCGCGGCGGTCTGGCGTTGGCGGGCGAGCGCGACCTCGCGGAAGCCGAGCGACACCGAGACGGCGAATCCGGTCGCGACGATGGCCAGGATCGTGATGGCCGCGACGAGTTCGAGCAGCGAGAATCCGCCCGCGCCTCGGCCCCGCGACGCGATGCGGAACCGGCGTCGCTGCTTCCCCCTGGTGTTCGCCACGGGAGAGCAACGACCAAAGTCCCGGTTCGCGTTGAGATTGCGCTCCCGAATAGGACGGAATGTCGACTTGAGCGGAGACCGAACGTGACTGCCTTGGCACCGCGGGACTCACCCGCGACGCGCAACGCAGCCGCGCTCAGCCGACCTCGCGGCCGGGAAGCGCGCGCGACGCGTCGTAGACCGAATCGACGCGCTTCACCGCGCTGAGGATCGAGTCGAGATGCCCGGGATCGGCGAGTTCGAACTCGAAGCGGAGCCGGGCGATGCGATCGGCCTGAGTCTGGCTGGAACACGCCAAGATGTTGACGTGGTGGTCGGACAGCACCTCGGCGATGTCGCGCAGCAACTTCGAGCGGTCGAGCGCCTCGACCTCGACCGCGACGACATAGGTCGTGGGCGCGTCACGGTCCCACTCGACCTCGATGACCCGGTCGAGTTGGCTCCCGAGGCTCGTCGCGTTGGCACAGTCCGTCCGGTGGACCGAGACGCCACGCCCACGGGTGACGAATCCCATGATCTCGTCACCCGGAACCGGCGTGCAGCAGCGAGACAGCCGCACGAGTACGTCGTCGAGCCCTTCGACGTGAACGCCCGCACCGCCCGGGCGCACGCGCGAGCGCGGGGGGCGCTGCGCAGTGGTGGGGACCTGTTCTTCGCCACCGTGCATTTCGCGTTGCAGTCGCTGCACGACCGCCTTCGCGGACACGTGGCCCTCGCCGATCGCGACGTAGAGCGCGTCGATGTCGGGGAGGTTGAGCTTGGTGATCACGGCTTCGAATGCCGCCGAACGCGCCAACTTCGTCACCGGCAGACCCGCTCGCCGAAGTTCGCGCGCCAGTTCGTCGCGGCCCTGATCGATCGAGTCGGATCGGCGCTCGCGTGAGAACCACTGCCGGATCTTCGATCCCGCCTTCGGCGTCTTCACGAAGGCGAGCCAGTCGCGGCTCGGTCCCGCGCCCTCGACCTTGCTCGTGAACACCTCGACCGTGTCGCCGGACGCCAGCGCGGTCTCGAGCGGGACGAGCCTGCCGTTCACCCGCGCGCCGATGCAGCGGTGCCCGACCTCGGTGTGGATCGCGTACGCGAAGTCGACGGGCGTCGCGCCGGTCACGAGCGTGATCACCTCGCCGCGAGGCGTGAAGACGAACACCTCGTCGGTGTCGAGGTCGATCTTCAGGCTCGTCATGAACGCGTCGGGATCGTCGGTCTCGGTCTGCCAGTCGACGAGACGTTGCAACCAGGCCAGGTCCTCGGGAGTCGGCTGGGCGTGTTCCTTGTATCCCCAGTGGGCCGCCACTCCGAACTCGGCGCGGCGATGCATTTCGCGGGTGCGGATCTGGAACTCGACCGGCTTGCCGTCCGGTCCGACGACCGTCGTGTGCAGCGACTGATAGAGGTTGAACTTGGGCATCGCGACGTAGTCCTTGAAGCGGCCCGGCACCGGCCGCCAGACGGCGTGGATCGCGCCGAGCGCGCCGTAACAGTCCTTGACCGCGTCGACGATGATGCGCACGCCGAGCAGATCGTGGATCTCGTCGAACTCGCGGGCGCGCACGACCATCTTCTCGTAGATCGACCAGTAGTGCTTGCCGCGGCCGGTGACCTCGGCATCGATCTTCAGTTCGGCGAGGCGCGCCTTGACCTCGGCGACGACAACCGCGATCTGTTCGTCGCGCGCGGGAGCGCGCTGCGCGACCATCTGATCGATCTCCGCGTACCGCTTGGGATGCAACACTGCGAACGCGAGGTCCTCGAGTTGCCATTTCACGTCGCCGATGCCCAGCCGGTGCGCGAGTGGCGCGTAGATCTCGAGTGTCTCGGTTGCGATGCGCCGCTGCTTGTCGGGAGCGAGCGACGCGATCGTGCGCATGTTGTGCAAGCGGTCGGCGAGCTTGATGAGCAGCACGCGCAGGTCTTTGGCGATCGCGACGAGCATCTTGCGCATCGTGGCGGCCTGTTGGGCCTCGCGCGAGTCGAACTTCAAGCGGTCGAGCTTGGTGACACCGTCGACGATCGCCGCGACTTCCGGACCGAAGTCTCCGGCGAGGTCGTCGAGGGTGATGTCGGTGTCTTCGACCGCGTCGTGCAGCAACGCGGCTGCGATGGTGACGTCGTCGAGGCCGAGGTCCGCGAGCACGAGCGCCACGCCGACCGGGTGCGTGATGTACGGATCGCCGGACCGGCGGAACTGCCCGTCGTGCGCGTCGCGTGCGACCTGATAGGCGAGCTCGATGCGGGCCGTGGGCGCCTTGGGGTGTCGGGCTCGGTAGTGCTCGAGCAGCTCACCGAGGAGCGCGTCCGGCTGCGGCTCGGGGCGCCGGCGGGTGAGCGCACCGATGGCCATCAGTACTCCAGGACCGAAGCGATCCGATGGTCGCGCAGGCGCTGCCGGCCTGACAACGCCGACAACTCGATGAGGAACGACAGCCCCACGACGACCGCCGAGAACCGCGCCGTGAGCGCGGCCGTCGCGGCCGCGGTGCCGCCGGTCGCGAGCACGTCGTCGACGATCAGGACGCGCTCGCCGGCGCGGAGCGCGTCCTGGTGGATCTCGAGACTGTCGGTGCCGTACTCGAGCGCGTATTCCTCGCGATGGGTCGCCCACGGAAGCTTGCCGGGCTTGCGGACGGGAACGAACCCGGCGCCCAGCGCCGTCGCCACGGGGGCGCCGAACACGAAGCCGCGCGCCTCGACCGCGACGATCTTGTCGATCGCCTCGTCGCGGAACGGTGACGCCAGAAGGTCGACGGCGAGGCCGAGTGCTCCCGGGTTCGCGAGCAACGGCGTGATGTCGCGAAACACGATGCCCGGTTGCGGGTGGTCGGGCAGGTCACGAACGTGTTGTTTCAGCCACGCCGAATCCGCCATTGACCGAGTGTAGGACCCGTCGCGCGAGCCCGAGGGCCCGTGCGCCGCGGCCCGGGGCACGCCGATCAGCGCCGCTTCTTGCCGCGCGGCTGACGCGGTCGCGGCGCGGTGACCCGACCGACGGCGGGCGGGCCGGGTACGCCCGTCGTGTCCCAGTCGCTCGGGGTCGCCGGGCTCGACGCGACGGCGCCGGACGTGTTCGCGGTGGCCGTGTTCGTGGTGGCCGGGACAGGTCGTTGCGGCGCGCCCGCAGCCCGATCGGAGGTCGGGCGCGTGGTCGCGCGTCCGGACGCGGCGTCGCTGCGGTCGCGCCGCTCGCGCACCGCCCGGTACTGCGGCTCGCGTTCCTTCCACGCGCACAACATCGGCGCGGCGACGAAGATCGATGAGTAGGTCCCGATGAACAAACCCGCGAGCAGCGCCAGCGCGAAGTCCTCGAGCGCGGTCGCTCCCAGCACGAACGACCCGATGATGAGGAGCGAGAACACCGGCAACAGCGCCACCAACGACGTGCTGAGCGAGCGCATCAGGACCTGGTTGAGCGACCGGTCGACCATGTCGGCATAGGTGACCCGACCGCCGACCGACACCGTGTTCTCCTTGATCTTGTCGAACACCACGACGGTGTCGTACAGCGAGAACCCGAGGATCGTGAGGAACGCGGTGACGGTCGCCGGAGTGACCTCGAACCCGACGATCGCGTAGACACCAACGGTGAAGATGATGTCGTGGATCACGGCGACGATCGCCGATGCGGCCATCTTGAACTCGAACCGCAGCGACAGGTACACCGCGAGCACCAGGAAGAACAGCAACAGCGCGTAGAGCGCCTTGCGGCTCACCTCGTCACCCCACGTCGGACCGACGGTGTTGATCGACACCTCTCGGACGTCCTGGCCCGCATAGTCGGCGAGCACCGCAGTCACCTCGTCGCGGGGACTTTCAGGAAGGTCCTCGATGACCACTCCGACGTTGAACGCGTCGAGCGTGGGCGTGACCGTGACCGTCGCATCGACGCCGTCGATCGCCGCGAGCGCACTTTCGATCGCGGCCTGATCGGCCTGGTCGACGCCGCTGACGCTGAAACTTCCACGCGACCCGGTGATGTCGGCGGTGACGTCGGCGGGTTCGACACCGAGCACCTCGGCGATCGAGTCACGGATCTGTTTGACGGGGTCGTCGGGGATCTCTTCGGACTGCACGCGGATGGTCGTCGTGCCGTCCTGGGCGTTGCGTGTGGTCGTCACCTTGGCGTCGGCGAACGGCGTGCCTGCGAGTCCGTCGCGGATCTCCGCGACCGAGGCATCGCGCCCGCCGGCCACCTCGACCTGCCACGAGACACCGCCTTCGAAGTCGAGGCCGAGGTTCAGATCACGCACGGACAACGCGAGCAGGCTGACGATGACCACGCCGACGAAGACGAACAGCATGCGGCGGCGATGCCGCATGAAATGGAAGTTCGTGCGCTCGTGGATGAAGTCCGCTGGACGGTGACGGCGATCGACACCGGGCCGGGACTCCACCTCCGCGTGCGTCTGTTCGGGACTGCCCGTGGCCGTGGTCATACTCCGACCTTTCCGGCGACATCGAGACCCGCCGCGACCCCCATCGTGCGCATCCGCACCAAGCCGGGGCGCCGGGCGAGGAACCACACCATCGGATACATGAAGAAGTAGGCGATGAACAGGTCGATGATTGTCGACAACCCGAGGAAGAACGCGAAGCCTCTCACCGAACCGATCGCGAGGAAGTAGAGCACCGCGGCACCGATCAGTGACACCAGGTCGGCCGCGACGATCGTGCGGAACGCGCGTGTGAAGCCGACGTCGAGCGAACTGCGGATGGTCTTGCCGCTGCGCACCTCGTCCTTCAACCGTTCGAAGTAGACGACATAGCTGTCGACGGTGACGCCGACCGACACGATGAGGCCGGTGACGCCGGACAGCGTGAGCGTGAGGCCGCTCGCGTCGCCGAGGAAGCTCACGAGCGTGAAGAAGATCAGCCCGGTGAGCGCCAAGCCGAGCCAGACGACGAAACCGAGCAGCCGGTAGAAGAAGATCATGTAGAGGGCGACCAACGCGAGGCCGATCACGCCGGCGATGATCCCGGCTCGCAACTGGTCCTTGCCGAGGCTCGGCGACACCGACACGCGGGTGGTTTCGCTCTCGTCGAACTGGACCGGCAGCGACCCGTACCGCAGCACGAGCGCGAGATCTCGCGCCTCCTTCTCCGTGAACGGGCTGCCCGTGATCTGCACGTCGCGGCCGGTGATGCCTTCGTTGATCTCCGGCGCAGACACGACCTGGTCGTCGAGCACGATCGCGACGCGCTGGCCGACATAGGGGGTCGCCACGTTGGTGACGAAGTCGTCGTTGCGGAACTCGACGTCTACCTTCCACTCACCGTCGAAGCTCGTTCCGGCGTCCTTGATCGAGCGGCCGGTGAGCACCGTCGGACCGACCTGGTAGCAGTACTCGTGGTTCCCATCTTCGTCAGCCTGGTCGTAGAGCCAGACGCTGCCGTCGGGATCGTCGCTGCCGACAAGGGTCTCGCAGATGTTCGACCCGACCGGGAGCGAGGTCGTGCTCGGTGCGATCGTGGTGCTCGTCGCCGCCCCACTGGTCGAGGTGGCACCCGCGACCGTCGTTGCGGAGGTCGAACTCGCCGCCGCGGTCGTCGCCGTGGTCGCCGCGGTGGTCGTGGACTCCTGCGCCGGGCGGCGCTGCGCGATCGGCGCGGTGGCGATGCTGACACCCGACGCGTCGGCCGTGGTGTCCGTCGGAGCGCTCGCTTCGCTGGCGGAGGTGGGAGTAGTCGGTGAGATCGCGGGACCGCTCGCTTCGGTCGTGTCGGGGCCGGTCGGTTCCGCGGGACCAGTCGTGTCGGGCGTGGGCGGCACCGTGGGGAGTGTCGGGTCGGACGCCGCGCTGGAGATGTCACACTCGAGCGGTGGCGCCGCCACGGTGGTGGTCGACGTCGTGTCGGGCGCAGTGGATGCCGTGCTCGTGCCGGTGGTCCCCGTACTCGAGTCGGTCGCCGCGGTGGTCGCCGAGGAGCCGACGGTCGACGTCGTTTCCTGGAGCGGTCGCGACGCCACGATCGGCGCCGTGCTGATCGTCACGCCCGCCGACTCGGCATCGCTTTCGCTCGTCGCGGTCGAATCGCTCGTCGCGGTCGAATCGCTCGTCGCGGTTGGCGAGCTCGACCCGCCCGACGGGGCCGTCGTCGGGCTCGATCCTCCGGGCGCGCTCGTCGTCGATGCCCCGGAGGTGGTCGTCGTCGTGGGCGCAGCCGTCGTCGATGTCGTCGGCACGGTCGTGTCGACGGTCGCCGCGACTTCGATAGGTCCGGCGGTGACCGGGCGGAACCGCAGGCACGCCGTGCGTCCGACGACCGCGACCGCGCGCTCGGGATCCTTCAACCCGGGGATGTCGACGACGATCGTGTTGCCCTGCCGGCTGACCTCGGGCTCGGTCACGCCCAACCCGTTGATGCGGTTCTGGATCACGCTGATCGCGGTGTCGAGTTGCGAGAGGTCGGAGCCGTCGACCGGGAAGAGCACGATCGATACGCCGCCCTGCAGGTCGAGGCCGAGTTGGGGGCGGTCAGTGCCGAACAGGGTTGACACGAACGCGCAGAGGATCAGCGTCACGGTGATGCACAGCCGCAACCGTGGCTCGCGGTTCGCGTCGCGCTTCACAAACAGCAACAAGGCGGTGATCACGACCACCGCGACGGCCCAGGTGACCTTCGACGGGGTCGCGTCGAAGCGCCAGGCGCCGAGCGCGGCGATGCCGAGCCCCACGAGTGCACCGAACCACTTCACGAGCGCGGCTCCGCGTCTGGTTGCCCCGCGGCGTCAGGGTCCGCGCTCGCGGCTGGTCCCGTCGATCCCGGTCCGGGCGGCTCGGGATCCGCGGTGAGATCGAGTTCGGCGGGTTCGCTCACGATCCGCCCGATCGCCTGTCGGGCGAAGCGCACCACGACCCCCGGCGCGATCTCGAGGTCGAGGTGGTCGTCGCCGAGGGCACGCACCGTGCCGTGGAGCCCCGAGGTGGTGAGAATCTCGTCGCCCACCTGCACGCGCGACTGCATGGCGTAGAACGCCTGCATCTTGCGCCTCTGTGGCAACACGATCAACACGAAGAACAGCGCAGCAAGCGCCGCGAACCACACCAAAGGTATGAGGGCGTTCACGTCTGCCTCTCGGTCCACTCCGACGTCATCGGAGGTCTCCCGCCGGAGAACAGGGGCAGGTTAGTCGTGGCCCGGCGGCACCCCGGGTCGGAGTGCCGCCTGCCGCATCTGGAGCATTTCGCCGCGCTCGGCGATTTCGGGCTCATTTCCGGGCAGACGTCCGGGCCGAGGCGCGGCGCTCACGGCAAGGCGAAGGTGGCACCGCGGTCGGCGGCGACCGCGGCGTTCAGGCGGTCGATCCGCGCGCCGCGGTTCGCCTGGACCTGACCGGCGTAGGCCGCGTGCGGCAGCGCCGCCCAGTCGCGCGCCATCGCCAGCGCCCGCTCGACGACCTGATCGGGCGCCACGACCTCGTCGAGGAATCCGGCGTCGCGCGCCTGGGCCGGCGGGTACATGCGCGCGCCGACGGTCGCGACCTGGAAGTGGCGGCGCGACAGGCGCTCCTCGGCCAGTTCGATCGCCCAGCGTGGCAGCACCATGCCCTTGGCGGTCTCGATCAACCCGATCTTGAACTCGCCCTCGGCGCCGACGCGTTCGTCGCACGCCAGCAACAACAGCGCGCCCGCGGCGACCGCGTGGCCGGTGCACGCGCCGATGACCGGCAGCGCCGAGGCGAAGCAGCGGGCGAAGAAGGCTCCGCCGGCGGTCACCAACTCGCCCGCGGCCTTGCCCGAACTCATCATGATCGACAGGTCGAAGCCGCCGGACAGAAACCCCGGCTTGCCGGCGATGACGAGCGCACCGACCGACTCGGGCCCGGCCTGTTCGGCCTCGGTCAAGGCCGCGTCGAGGGCGCCGATGACGTCGGGCGACAGGACATTGGCCTTGCCGTTGTCGATGATGGCGAGGCCGATGCGGTCGAGCACCTCGTAGCTCACGGTCATTCGGGGACATCCTCCGCGGGGTCAAACAATCCGAGCGGTCGGGTGGGAGTTTCGGTCGCCGCCGCGACCGGCGGCAAGCCGAGATGCGCGTACGCCGCGGCCGTGGCGACCCGGCCGCGCGGCGTGCGCTGCAGCAACCCGCGCTGGAGCAAGAACGGCTCGTAGACGTCCTCGACGGTCTCTGGCTGTTCGCCGATCGCGACCGCGAGCGTCGAGAGCCCGACGGGTTGACCGGCGAAGGTGCGGCACAACGCCTGCAGGATCGCACGGTCGAGTTTGTCGAGGCCCAACGCGTCGACCTCGAACAAGGCCAACGCGTCGTGCGCCACGGCCGCGTCCACTCGGCCGTCGCCACGAACCTCGGCGTAGTCGCGCACCCGCTTCAGCAATCGGTTGGCGATGCGGGGCGTGCCGCGAGCCCGGCCAGCGATCGCGGTCGCACCGTCGGGCTCGAGCGGCACACCGAGAATCGAGGCGGCGCGCTCGACGATCGCGGCAAGGTCGCCCGCCGCGTAGTAGTCGAGCCGGGCGACGAAACCAAACCGGTCGCGCAACGGTCCGGTGATGAGCCCTGTGCGCGTGGTCGCCCCGACCAGGGTGAACCGGGGCAGGTCGAGGCGGATGCTGCGAGCTGCGGGACCCTTGCCGATCACGATGTCGAGCTGGAAGTCCTCCATCGCCGGGTAGAGCACCTCTTCGACGGGTCGCGGGAGGCGATGAACCTCGTCGATGAACAGCACATCACCGTCGTCGAGGTTGGACAGGATCGCGGCGAGGTCACCGGCCCGTTCGAGCGCCGGCCCGCTCGTGGGCTGGAGCCGTGCCCCCATCTCGGCGGCGATGATCCCGGCGAGGCTGGTCTTGCCGAGCCCGGGCGGACCGGCGAGCAGGATGTGGTCGACCGCCTGGCCGCGGCGTTGCGCCGCACCGAGCATGATCTCGAGGTGCTCGACGAGCGTCGGCTGGCCGACGAACTCGGCGAGGCGGCGCGGTCGCAGCGTCGTTTCCTCGGCCGCCTCGACCGGATCGGCGCCGGGCGTGAGCAGTTCGTCGCGGCTCATCAGGTCGCCACCGTCACGCTCGACCCGCGAGCTGCTTGAGCGCCTCGCGCAGCATTGTCTCGACCGCTGCATCGTCGTCGAGGGCGCCGAGCACGTCACGGACCTCGTCGGGCGCGAAGCCCATCGTGATGAGCGCGTCACGGACCTCGGCGCGGGCGCTCGGAGCGCCGGTGTCGGGCCCGGACAGATCGAGGTCGGGTACGTCGAGCTTCGCCTTCAACTCGATGAGGAGACGCTGCGCGGTCCGTTTGCCGACACCGGGGACGAGGCAGAGGGCATCGAGGTCGTCGTCGGCGAGCACCCGGCGCAGGGCGTTCGGGGGGTGGACCGACAACATCGCGAGCGCCAGCTTGGGCCCGATCCCGGTGACGCCGATGAGCGCCTCGAAGGTGTCGCGCTCGTCGCGGGTGAGGAAGCCGTAGAGGATCATGGCGTCGTCGCGGACGTGAAGGTGCGTGAAGAGGAACGCGATCGCGTTGGGCTCGAGTTGCGGCACGCTCGAGAGGGGGACGAAGGCGCGGTAACCGATACCACCGACCTCGACGAGCACCTCGCCCGCGGTGCTGCGCTCGATCACGCTGCCGCGGATCGACCCGATCATGCCCGACCTCGCGCGAGCGCCGCGTCGATGCGGGCCTGGAGGCGCGAAGCAACTCGCGTGCCGGGATCCTGGTCGCCGGCCACCACCCCGGCGGTCCCGGCAATGGCGCGCTCGACACGGTCGCGCCAGGCGTGGCAGAGCGCCAGTGCGAGCGCATCTGCCGCGTCGGGCGGTTCGGGCGCGACGGGGAGCCGCAAGAGCTTGGTGACCATCAACTGGACGGCGCGCTTGTCGGCGGCTCCGTCGCCGCTGATCGCGAGCTTCACCTCGTTGGGCGAGTACTGCACGACAGGGATCTGCCGGCGCGCGGCCGCGGCGAGCGCGATCCCGCTCGCTTGACCGACGGCGATCGCGGTGCGGGCGTTCACCTGGAACAGCACGCGTTCGACTACGACGGCCCGCGGTACGAGGTCGTCGAGCAACGCCTCGATCTCGTCGTGGAGCCGGGCGAGGCGCAGCGGGAGCGCGAGCTGAGCGTCGGTGCGGATCACGCCCGCGGCGACGGCGCGGGCCGTGGCGCCCGTACGCATGATCGCGCCATAGCCGCAGCGCGACAGACCGGGATCGATCCCGAGGATCGGCGCGGAGACGTCCGCCGCGCCCGCAAGAGAAGCGTCGTCATCGCGCGGGTCGAACACGGGTTCGTACCCTAGACGCATGCCGACGCCACGCGCGGGATACCGGACCCGCGTGCATCGTCGGGCGCGCGGGTCAGGACTTGCGCCGCCGGAAGATCAGGTACAGCAAGATCGCGAGACCGGCAAGCGGCAGCACCAGCTTGGCGATCGTCGTGCCGTCGGCGAGGTCGAGGGCATTGATCGGCTCGGGTTCGGGCGCGTCGATCTTGCGAACCGCCGGAGCGCTCGGTGCGATCTCGGGTTCGCGGGACGCCTCCCCCGCCATGTCCGGCGTTGCTGTAGCCGGCGTGACACTCGCCTTGGTCGCGGTCGCCTTCGCGGCGGCGGGCTTTTTCGCCGCGGCCTTCTTCGCGGTCGCCGTCTTCGCAGGTCCTGCCTTCGCGGGTTTCGCAGGCGCGGCGGAGGCGACCGCCTCTCCCTGAAGGACGTCGCGTTCGAGGTTGTCGACGAACTGCTTCAGCAACTTCGCGGAGATCTTGCTCATCTCTCCGCGACCGAACTGCGCGACCTTGCCGGTGACGTTCAGTTCGGTGTCGATGTCGACGGTCGTGCCGGCGTCATCGCCGGCCATCGTGACCGTGATCATCGCTGACGCGTTGCCCTGCCCGCGCGTGTCGCGCCCGCTGGCGTCGATCGTGATCGTACGGGTGGCCTCGTCGACCGACGCGAGCTTCGCTGCGCCCTTGTACTGCGCCTGGATCGGGCCGACCTTGATCTTCACGATCCCGCGGTACTCGTCGCCTTCGATCTCTTGGAGCTGGGCGCCGGGCATGCACGGCGCGATGCGCTCGATGTCGAGAAGCGTCGCCCACGTCTGCTCCAGTGGAGTCGCGACCCGGAACGAATCCTTGATGTGCTCCATTCGACGAGGCTAGGAGCCGTGCGCCATCCGGACACAACCCCGTCGGCCGGCAACGCCCCGGGCGCTCATGCCGGCGGGTCGGCGACGGCCAGGTCGGCGGGCTGGTCGACGTCGTGCGGGTCACCGGTACCGGTGCAGTCGACCTCGGTGACCGGGTGCACCCGCATCAACTGGCGCGCGCCCTCGTCGCCGGTCAGCGCCAGCGCATCGGGCCACAGGTCACGCCCGATCAGCACCGGGTTCGCCCGGACGCCGCCGTACGTCGCGGCAGCGAGCGACGAACCGTGCTCGTACGCTGCAGCGACGCGGGACCAGGCTTCGGCGCCGATCCCGGGTTGGTCAGCGAGACCGATCACCGCGGCGTGCACGATGCCACGCGCCGCGAGCCAGGCGAGCGCGGCATGCAGCGACGAGGCGATCCCCGATTCGTGCTCGTGGTTGACAACGACCTCGACGCCAGGGCCCGCGCACGCGGCGACCGCGTCGGCCTCGTGGCCGACGACGAGCACGACAGGGCCGAGCCCCGACGCGATCGCCGCGTCGAGCACCCACGACACCATCGGCCGGCCCCGAACCGCGACGCACGGCTTCGCCACCTCGCCACCGAGGCGCGTGCCACGGCCCGCCGCCAGCACCACCGCGGCCACCGTGCCCGTAATCATGGCTCCGCTTCCACTCCGCTACTTCCGCTCCGTGACTACGGCTCCGCTTCCACTCCGCTACGCAAGACCGGCTCCGCTCCGTGACTATGGCTCCGCTTCCACTCCGCTACTTCCGCTCCGCAAAACCGGCTCCGCTCCATCCACTCCGCTCGCTACGCGGGCCGCTCCGCTCGCTACGCGGGCCGCTCCGTTCGCTACGCGGACCTCCGTTCGCTACGCGGGCCGCTCCGTTCGCTACGCGGGCCGCTCCGTTCGCTACGCGTGTTCGGTCGCTGGCGCTCCCTCACGAGATCATGGCTCGGGGTGGGTGGTCCGTCAGCCGGCGGCGGCTTCGAGGGCGCGGCGCACCAACACTCGTGCGAGGTGCTCGCGGAACTCGACCGATGCGTTCAGATCGGCAGCCGGTTCGGTGCCGTCGGCCGCGAGTGCAGCCGCGTCGGCGATCGACGCACCGCCTGCGAGCGCCGCCTCGACCGCCGCGGCGCGAATCGGCGTGCTCGCCATGTTGACGAGCGCGACCCGGGTCGACCCGTTCACCCTCGCCGCGACCGCACCCACGATCGCCCAGTCCTGGGCGCGACGGTTGAACTTCTGGAAGTCGAACCCCACTGCGCCGGCCTTGGGGACACGGATCTCCGTGATCATCTCGTCGGCCGCGAGCGCCGTCTCGAGGAATCCCTGGAAAAAGTCGCCCGCGGCGATGGTCCGCTCGCCGTCGCCGCCCCGCACGACGAAGCTCGCATCGAGCGCCAGGAGCGCCGCGGGCAGATCGCTCGCCGGGTCGCCGTGCGCGACGGTGCCACCCAGCGTCCCGCGGTGGCGGACCTGGTTGTCGCCGACCTGCGCGGCCACCGCACGCAGCACGCCGCACTCCTTGGCGAGCAGGTCGCTCGTCTCGAGGTCGCGGTGACGAGTGAGTGCACCGATGGCGAGGTGCTCACCGGCGTCGCGGATGTAGGACAGGTCGCGCACGCGGCCCAGGTCGACCAGCACCGTCGGCGTAGCGAGACGAAGCTTCATGAGCGGGATGAGCGACATCCCGCCGGCGAGGAACTTGGCGTCCTCGCCGTGCTCACGGATGAGTCCAACGGCTTCGTCGGCACTACCGGCCCTGACGTAGTCGAACGCGGCGGGAATCATCGGGTGGCCTCCTGGATGGCTGTCCACACCCGCTCGGGAGTGGCGGGCATGGTGATGTCGCGGACACCGAGGTGCGCGAGCGCGTCGACGACCGCGTTGACGATCGCCGGCGTTGACGCGATCGTGCCGGCCTCACCGATCCCCTTGACGCCCAGCGGATTGGTGGGGCTCGGGGTGACCGTGTGCCCGAGTTCGAAACTCGGGAGTTCGGCGGCAGACGGCACGAGGTAGTCGGTGAGCGACGAGGTCTTGAGCTGGCCGTCGCTGTCGTAGACGGCTTCTTCCCACAGTGCCTGCGCGACGCCCTGCACGATCCCGCCGTGCACCTGGCCCTCGATCACCAGCGGATTGACGCGCGTCCCGCAGTCATCGACCGCGACGTAACGCAGGAGTTGGACCGCGCCCGTCTCCGCGTCGATTTCGACGACGGCGACGTGCACACCGAACGGGAACGTGAAGTTCGGCGGGTCCCACACCGTGTTGGCCTCGAGGGTCGGCTCCATCCCGTCGGGCAGGTTGTGCGCCGAGAACGCCTCGAACGCGATCGCCTGGATCGGAAGCGTTCGCGCGGGCGTGCCCTTGACCCGGAACTCGCCGCCGACATACTCGAGGTCGGCCTCGGCGCATTCGAGTTGATGCGCGGCGATGGCGCGTGCCTTGTCGACAACGCGTTCGGAGGCGAGGTGGATCGCCGTGCCTCCGACCGCAAGGGACCGCGATCCATAGGTGTCGAGCCCGTGCGGCGCGATCGCGGTGTCGGAGTGCAGGACCTCGATGTCATCCATCGGGACCTGCAACACGTCCGCCGCGATCATCGACCAACACGTCTCGTGCGCCTGGCCGTGCGGTGCCGAGCCGGTGACGACCTGCACCTTGCCCGTCGGCAGCACCCGCACCACGGCCGACTCCCAGCCACCGCCCGCGTACCGCAGCGACGCGAGCACGCGGCTCGGCGCGAGACCACACATTTCGACGAACGTCGAGATGCCGATCCCGAGCAACTTCGAGCTGCCTTCCGCTCGACGCGCCTGCTGCTCGGCGCGCAGCGACGTGTACCCCGACCGGTCGAGTGCCTGGTCGAGTGCAGCTTCGTAGTCACCGGAGTCGAACACGAGCCCCGCGGGACTGTCGTAGGGGAATTGCTCCTTGCGGATGTAGTTGCGGCGCCGCAGCTCGGCCGGATCGATGCCCATCTGGGTGGCGAGCGCGTCCATCGCCCGCTCGATCGCGTAGGTCGCCTCGGGCCGGCCCGCACCCCGGTAGGCGTCGGTCGGCGTGCGGTTCGTGAACACCGAGGTGCACGAGAACGAGTAGTTCGCGACGTCGTAGACACCGTGGTACAAGAACGCGCCGAGCAGGGGGATGCCGGGCGTGACGAGCTGCAGGTACGCGCCCATGTCGGCGAGCAGGTTGACGCGCACTGCGGTGACGCGGCCGTCGGCGTCGGCCGCGAGTTCGATGTCCTGGATCATGCCGCGCCCGTGGATCGTGGCCTGTGCGTTCTCGCCCCGCTCCTCGTTCCAGCGGACCGCACGCCCGGTGCGCTGCGCGAGCGCCAGGCAGATCGCTTCCTCGGCGTAGATGTTGAGCTTTGAGCCGAACCCGCCGCCGACCGACGGTGCGACCACACGGATCTTGTGTTCTGGGACTCCGGTGACGATGGCCATGAAGATCTTGAGGAAGTGCGGGACCTGGGTCGCCGAGTACATCGTGACGTCACCGCCGAACGGCGCCGGGACCACCGCGATCGCGCGGGGCTCCATCGCCATCGGGATGAGCCGTTGCTGCAGGTAGCGCTCGCGCACGGTGTGCGCGGCCGCGGCGAACGCCGCGTCGACCGCGGCCGCGTCGGGGATCAACTCCCACGTGTACGAACGATTGGTGCCGAGTTCGGCGTGGACGAGCGCGTCGCCGCTCAGCGCGGCTTCGAGGTCGAGCACGACCGGGAGATCCTCGTAGTCGACGAGCACCTTTTCGGCGGCGTCCTGCGCGATCTCGCGTGACTCGGCGAGCACCGCGGTGATGCCGTCGCCGACGTAACGGACCTCGTCGATCGCGAGGGGCCAGTGCTCGGGCGCGACCATGTCCTCGGTGACGGCCCACGCGCACGGCAACGGCGCCGCCAGCAGGTCGCGCAGTTCCGCGCCGGTGACCACGTCGACCACTCCTGGAAGCGCGCGCGCCCCGGACGTGTCGACGGCACGGATGCGGCCGTGCGCGACCGTCGAACGCACGAGATGAACGTGGAGTGCACCGGGGATCGCCAGGTCGTCGGTGAACCTCGCTTCACCCGTGAGCAGCGCCGGGTCCTCGCGTCGCAGGACACGGGTCCCGATCGTGGCGGTCATGACGCCGACTCCGCCGCCGCGAGCACCGCCTGCACGATGTTGTGGTAGCCGGTGCAACGGCAGAGGTTGCCTTCGAGCCCGAGACGCACGTCGCGCTCGGTGAGGTTGGTGTTCTCGTCGATGAGTGAGACGGCCGCCATCACCATGCCCGCGGTGCAGAAGCCGCACTGCAAGCCGTGGTGTTCGTGGAAGGCCTGCTGCACGGGGTGCAGCGTGCCGTCCGCTGCGGCGAGGCCTTCGATGGTGGTGACGCTGCCGCCATCGGCCTGGGCGGCGAACATCGTGCAGCTCTTGACGGACTCGCCGTGTCCCGAAGCCGCCGCGCCCTCACTGTCGGCGAACAGCACGGTGCAGGCGCCACAACTGCTCGTGTCGCACCCGACCTTGGTGCCGGTAAGTCCACACGCTTCGCGCAGGAACTGCACGAGCAGCGTGCGCGGCTCGACATCGTGGCTGCGCGCGACTCCGTTGACGGTGATCGAAACCTGCATGTGTGGCTCCCCCTCGTGCTCGGAACGCGCGAACGTCCACGACAACTGCCCTGCGGGTGCGATCCCGCGGGGCCCGACTGGTACGCGACCGACCGTGACCGGCGGCGCGGCGAGTCTCGCGCAGGTGATCCGCGCTCGCCAAGGTCTTGATCGCTCGATCGCGCGGGCGGCTTCGACCTGAGTCGCCGAAGCACGCGGCGTTCAGCCGATCGAGGCGATCACCTGGGCGATCGAGTCGGCCTTGGGCCAGGTCGCGCCGACGAGCTTCACGATCCGGTGGCGGATGACGCCCTCGCGGTCGATGACGAACACGGAACGGCGGTAACCGAACGGAGGGCCGACGACGTCGTAGGCCTTGCCGATCGCCTTGTCGACGTCAGCGAGCAACGGGAACTGGAACCCTTCTTTGGCGATCCAGCGTTCGTGGCTGTCGACGTCCTGGGGCGAGATTCCGAGCACGACCGTGCCCTCGGGGGCCAGGACCTGGTAGTCGTCCCGGTAGCCCCGCAGTTGACGCGTTCAACCGGGCGTGAAGTCACCCGGGTAGAACGCGAGCACGACGATCTTCCCGCGCAAAGCCGAGAGCGTGTAGTCGCCGCGCACGGTGCCCTGCACGCCCGGCGCGCTGAAGTCGGGCGCGCGGTCACCGACGTTCGCGCTCACGACGACACCGCTTCGAGAACGTGTTCGGGGATGTCGAAGTTGGCGTACACCGCTTCGACGTCGTCGTGCTCCTCGAGCGCGTCGACGAGACGCAAGACCTGCTTCGCGGCGCTCTCCTCGTCGAGGTTGATCGTCGTCGAGGGGATCATCGTCAGGTCACCGCTCTTCACGGCGATCCCGGCGTCTTCGATCGCGGTGCGAACAGTATGGAGTTCGGCGGCCGGCGTCAGCACCTGCCACTCGTCGCCGAAGTCGCCGATGTCCTCGGCGCCGGCGTCGGCCGCCAGCAACATCAGGTCGTCCTCGCCGATCGCGTCCTTGGGGACGAGCACCTGTCCCTTGCGGTCGAACTGCCAGGCGACCGCGCCCGGCTCGGCGAAGCTCCCGCCGTTCTTCGTGAAGATGTTCTTCACCTCTGCACCGGTGCGGTTGCGGTTGTCGGTCAGGCACTGCACGTAGACCGCGACACCGTTGGGCGCGTAGCCCTCGTAGTTCACCGACTCGTAGACCACGCCCTCTTCTTCACCGGTCCCGCGCCGGATCGCGCGCTGGATCGTGTCGAGCGGTACCGAGTTGTCGCGCGCCTTTTGGATCATCGTGCGCAAGGTCGCGTTGCTGTCGGGATCGCCGCCGCCCGCGCGGGCGGCCACCTCGACCTGGCGGATCAGCACCGCGAACAGTTTGCCGCGGGCCTTGTCGGCCGCGCCCTTCTTGTGCTTGATCGAATGCCACTTCGAATGGCCGCTCATGCGTACCCACCTCGCAATGCCATGTTCAGCTCGGGACAACCGAACGGATGAACGCCTGATGCAATCGGAGATCTCCTGCGAGCTCCGGATGGAATCCGGCGGCCCACAGGTTGGCACGCCGGACGAGCACGGGCACACCGTCGTGAGCGGCGAGCACCTCGATCGCGGGACCGACTCGTTCGACACGCGGCGCGCGGATGAACACGCCGTTGAACGTGCCGTCGATGCCGTCGACACCGTCGATCACGATCGGCGCTTCGAAACTCATCACCTGTCGGCCGTAACCGTTACGGCGCACGGACACATCGAGCAGTCCGAGCGGCGCTTGATCGGCGCGGCCGTCGAGCACCTCGGTCGCGAGCAGGATCATGCCCGCGCAGGTCGCCAGACACGGCAACCCGGCGCGCAGTGCATCCACGAGCGGGACGCGCATCTCGAACGCGTCGAGCAGTTTGGTCTGGGTCGTCGACTCACCGCCGGGCAGGACGATCGCGTCGAGCGCGGCGAGTTGATCGGCGCGCCGGACGAGGGTGACGTCAGCGCCGAGCGCGACGAAGGTCTCCGCGTGCTCGCGGAACGCGCCCTGGAGCGCGAGCACCCCGATCTTCATCGCCTGGAGGCCTCACGCCGGGCGCCTCACTCTGGGACCTCGCGCCTCACCAGCCGCGCTCGGCGAGCTTGGTGTCGAGCGAATCGATCTCCAGACCCTTCATGGCCACGCCCAGCCCTGTCGAGACCTTGAGCACGATCGCCGGATCGGCGAAGTGAGTCGTCGCCTCGACGATCGCCTTGGCACGCGATGCGGGGTCGTCGCTCTTGAAGATCCCCGAACCGACGAACACGGCCTGAGCGCCGAGTTGCATCACCAGCGACGCGTCGGCCGGCGTCGCGATCCCGCCGGCGCAGAAGAGCGGCACCGGCAACTCGCCCCGTTCGGCGACCTCGTGCACGAGTTCGACCGGCGCGCGCAGCTCCTTCGCCCAGCCGTACAGTTCTGCCGAATCGGCCTGGGTGAGCTTGCGGATGTCGCCAAGGATCGAGCGGAGGTGGCGCACGGCCTCGATGATGTTGCCGGTCCCCGCCTCGCCCTTGGAGCGGATCATGCAGGCGCCTTCGCCGATGCGACGGAGCGCCTCGCCGAGGTTCGTCGCACCGCACACGAAGGGCACCGTGAACGCCCACTTGTCGACGTGGTATGCCTCGTCGGCGGGTGTGAGCACCTCGGATTCGTCGATGTAGTCGACACCCATCGCCTGGAGCACCTGCGCCTCGGCGAAGTGGCCGATCCGGCACTTCGCCATGACCGGGATCGTCACCGCGGCCTGGATCCCGGCGATCATCTCGGGGTCGCTCATACGCGCGACGCCGCCGTCGCGGCGGATGTCGGCGGGAACCCGCTCGAGCGCCATGACCGAACAGGCGCCCGCGTCCTCGGCGATCCGAGCCTGGTCGGCGTCGACGACGTCCATGATCACGCCGCCGCGCAGCATCTCGGCGAGCCCACGCTTCACGCGGGCGGTGCCGGTACTGCGCGGTGCCGCCGCGGTACCGGCACTTCGCGGCTCCGCCGCCGTACCGGCACTTCGCGGTGCCGCCGCGGTACCGGCACTTCGCGGCTCCGCCGCCGGGCTGGTCGCGCGGCTCGGGTCGTTCGGGGCGGATGCGGTCATGGCCACGATGGTAGGGCTAGCCGACCCTGAACTCGTAGCCGATTCGGGGCAGTTCGACCCAGGTCTGGCCCGGTGTCAGCAGGATCGGGTTGCCATCGCCGTCGATCAGGCGACCGGGTTCGTCGGCGTCGCCGCGCTCCCAGCGGCCCCGGACGGCCAAGCCGTCGGTGAGCACCCACACGGTCCCGCTTCCGGTGAGTTGGCCCTCGGGGTAGGGGTCATAGGTGTAGTCGACGAACTGCACGACGACGTTGGCCGGGGCGATCGGCACGCCTCCGTCGACGAACTCCTGATCGCCGAAGAACGTCCGGTGCCAGCGGCGGCTGGTCTCGTCCCACGTCCACGTCACGTCGAAGCCGGCGCGAAAGCCGACGTAGGCCGTGTGGACGGGGAAGCCGCCGACACTGTCGTTCGGGCCGCGGTACTCGAACAGCGCCGGCGGCGGGATCGGTTCGCCGCCGAAGCCGAAGAGCCCTTCACCGCTCCCGAACAGGTTGTACGGCTTGCGCCGGCCGCTGTCGCGGTACATGGCGTCGCCCCCAGCCGTCTCGGTGATGAGTTCGACGGGCGCGGTCTCGATGCTGTCCATGGCGTAGGGCGCGCCACCGGAGAAAACGAACAACCCGCCGATTGGCCGCACGATCGCCTGGTCGGTGAGTCGGACCGACCGGATCGGCCCGATCGCGTCGGGGACCTGCGACTGGAAGACCGCGGCGAGGCGGGTCTGTTCGCCCTCGACGACCTCCTCGTAGACGACGTCGGCCTGGTCGACGCCGCGCTTGGGTCCTTCGTTGAGCGTGTTGTCGATCTTCACGGTGAGCGCGGCGCGCCCCTGCGCCGCACCGTCGGGGTCGGCCACCCCGGTGAGCGGAGCGACTGGCCCGTCGTAGCCCGTCGTGGTCGTCGGGGCGTCGCTGGTCGAGGTCGTCGTGGCGGCCGAGGTGCTCGTCGCCACCGGTTCGGCACCGCCGCCTCCGGCCATGACGCCGGCCGTGACCGCCACCAGGACCACCGCGACCGCACCCGCGATCACCTGGTTGCGGCGCTGCTTCCACCACGGGCCCCGCCGCTCGGGGCGCGGCGGGAGGGCGTCGGCCCCCGCTGCGGGGGCCGGTCCGTCGTCGCTCATCTACATCTCCTCGAGCGCGGCGATGCGGTCGTCGATCGGCGGGTGGGTCGAGAACAGGTTGTCGAAGCTGCGCTTCTTGCCCGGGGTCTCGTCGAGGGGCGCTTCGATCCAGAGGTGCGCGGTGGCCTTGGTCGAGGTGTGGACGACGGTGGTGTCACCCTTCAGCTTTTCGAGCGCGCTGATCAGTCCGGGCGGGTAGCGGGTGAGCGACACGGCGCTCGCGTCCGCCAGGTACTCGCGCTGGCGGCTGATCGACATCTGCATGAGCCGGGCGATGATCGGCGCGAGGATCACGAGCAACACGCCCACGATCGCGAGCACCACACCGAAGGGGTTGTTGTTGTCGTCGTCACGATCGTGTCCCCCGCCGAGCCCGCCCCAGAAGGCCCAGCGCGCGAAGAAGTCGGCGATGAGCGCGATGAACCCGACCATCGTGATCGCAATGGTCATCACAAGGATGTCGTAGTTCTTGACGTGACTCAGCTCGTGGGCGAGGACGCCTTCGAGTTCGACCCGGTTCATCTTCTCGAGCAGCCCCGTGGTGACCGCGACGGCGGCGTGTTCGGGGTTACGACCGGTGGCAAAGGCATTCGGTGCCGGGTCGTCGACGATGTAGAGCCGCGGCTTCGGGAGCCCACCGGCGATGCACAGCCCTTCGACGAGGTTGTGGTAGCGGGCGTACTCGCGCGGATCGGCCGGGCGAGCGCGACTCACCGCGAGCGCGACCTTGTCGCTCGACCAATACGACAGGAACGACGAACCGATCGCGAACACCGCCGCGAACACCACGCCGATCGGGCCGAGGCGCAGCAACGCCGTGACGATGAAGGCGATCACGAACGCGAACACGACGAACACGACGATGATGAGCGCGGAACGCCGCTTGTTCGCGCTGATCTGTTCGTACATCGCGGCTGACGCTATCGGTGGTGCGGAGCGGCGCTAGAACTCGACCTTGGGGACTTCGCGCGCCTCGGGCTCTTCGACCTCGAAGAACTCACGCGCCGTGAAGTTGAACATCCCGGCGATCATGTTCGACGGGATCGTCTGGATCTTGTTGTTGTACTTCAACACGCTGTCGTTGAAGAACTGCCTGGCGTACGACACGCGGTCCTCGGTGCTCGTGAGCTCCTCTTGGAGTTCGAGGAAGTTGGTGTTCGCCTTGAGGTCCGGATACGCCTCGGAGAGTGCAAACAGGCTCTTCAGTGCGCCCGTGAGCATGTTCTCGGCCTGCGCGGTCGCAGCGACACCGCCGGCGTTCATCGCCGAGTTACGAGCTTGGATGACACGATCCAGCGTCTCCTTCTCGTGCGACGCGTAGCCCTTGACCGTCTCGACGAGGTTGGGGATGAGGTCGTGACGCCGCTTCAGCTGCACGTCGATCTGCGACCAGGCGTTGTCGACGCGGTTGCGGAGTCGGACGAGCCCGTTGTACATCGCGACGAACACGAGGACGACGAGCACGATCAGCACGACGATGATGATCACTGCGACCATGGTGAGTATCTCCTGGTGCATCTGCGGCAGCGGTGTCCGGCCCGATGCGTGGCGTGAAATCCGACGAGAGTGCCTGAAATCCGACGAGATTGTACGGGTGCTGTGTGATCACGAGCCGGACCCGTGATCGCGCGCTCGCAACCAGGCGGCGAGACGATCAATTCCCTGGTCGAGCGATTCGATGAGCGCTTCGTGCAACGCCGGGTGCGACGCGGCGACCACCGACAGGCCGAACCCGGGGCCCGAACCGACCGCAGGGCGGTCGTCGAGCGGACGACCGGACGCGTCGCTCACGACTCCCCCGCTCTCGCTGACCACCAGGGCGGCCGCCGCGACGTCGTACGGGAAGTTGGTCGCGAGCGATCCGAGGCCTACCGCGCGGAAGTCGGGTTCGACACCAGTGCACTCGTCGAGCATGCGCTGGGCCGGATCGACGTAGGCATCGAGTTGACCGGTGACGACGCAGCCGAGCGCGAACGTCGCCGACCCGAGTTCGAAGTATGCCCCGTGCATCGCGGCACGGTCGACGATGCCCGCGAGCACACACGCGAGCGGGACGAGCGGGCGCGCCCGGTTGCTGGCACCGACGAACGCCGTGTCGAGGGAACGATTCGACGACGGCGAGGTGGCGAGGGGCGCGCCGTCGGCGGTCTCGACGCGTACGCCGGCACCGCGTCGCGCGCGAAAGCGACGTCCACTCCGCAGTTCCTGCACCACTCCGAAGCCGACGTCAGCCAGCGTCGCACCGTCGTCGGGGGGAAGGATCGCGACCGACACGCACGCTGCTTCGAAACCCGCGGCGGCCGGACGCGTCCCGTCGATCGGATCGATCACGAAGATGGCGCGCGGACGACCGAATCGCACCAGGCCACGATCCTCGCTGTAATAGGCGAGATCGCCCGCGGCACGAGCGACCCGCTCGATTGCAGTCTCGGCGACCTCGTCGACCGCCATCGTCGTGTCGCCACCGGGCGCGGTTCCCACCGCGGCGCGGGCGTGCGCGGCACCGAGATGGGACGCGGTGGCGGCACGGACTTCGCCGCACATCGCCACCGCGATCACCTCGAGTTCGTCGAGTTCAGCGAGTTCAGCGAGTTCATCGAGTCCGTCGCGGCGTGCAGGTCCCGTCGCCGAATTCATGCCAGCACCGAGGTGTAGAGCGCGCCGTAGCGACGCGCGAGACGCGACATCGACAGCTCGTCGGCGCGCGCGGCGCCGGCGGCGGTGAGCCTCGCGTGCAGGGCAGCGTCGTCGAGGACTTGCTGCAGGGCGGCTCGGAGCGCGATCGGGTCGCCCGGCGCCACGAGCAGGGCGTCGACGCTCGGCGTCGCGACGTTGCGGTACCCCTCGATGTCCGACGCGACCACCGCGGCACCGGCCGCCATCGCTTCGAGCAGCACGACGCCGAACGACTCGCCACCCAGTGCCGGCGCGCAAAAGACGCTGGCGGACCGCAGGCGGGCGTCCCGCTCGTCGTCGTCGACCCTCCCGCACCACACGACGCCGGCGACACCCAGCGATCGCAACTCGTCCGTCTCGGGTCCGGCGCCGATGACCCAGAGCTCGGCCTCACGCTCGATCCCACGCCACGCCTCGATGAGCACCCGTAGCCCCTTGCGAGGTTCGTGCCGGCCGACGAAGACGACCACAGGTCGAGTCGCCGGCCACGGCGCCGCCGCGCGCGCCCGGCGCACGTCGATCCCGTTCCACCAGACGTCGTATTCGCCGCCGTAGGAATCGATCGCCGTGTGACGTGCGGACTCGGAGACCGCGACACGCGCCACGATCCGCTGCATCTGCGGGCGCAACGCGGGCATGAGCCATTCACGTCCGACCTCGCCGGCGATGTGGTGTGTGCTCACGATCGGCACGTCGGACCCCAGCAGCAACGCCAGCGCGGGACCCGGCACCACCGGTTCGTGCAGGTGCACGACGTCGGGGCCGACGTCGCGCAGCGCGTCGATCGTGCGGCGCGCCGCGGCGGCGTCGGGTGCGATCGGCGCGATCGAACCGTTGCTCTCCCACCCGACGCTCGGCCCGACGCTCATCACGGCTCGATCCGGGGGCGGCCCGTCGCACGGCGCGAGCACGCGCACATCGTGGCCCAGCGCCCGCAATTCGGCCGCCAACCCCAGGACCTGTCCCTGCACGCCGCCGACCCGCGACAACGAGTACGGCGACACCATCAGAATCCGGCAACCCGGCAGAATCCGACAACCGGGCGCTCGGTGGTCGTCTGCCACGGTCGCGTCCGGTCAGCCGCGGTCGTGATCGGACGGCCAGTTCGGCTGCATCAGATGCCACTGCTCGGGCGCGACTCGGATCAGCGACTCGAACTCGTGCGCCAGCGCCTGGGTGATGCGGGCAATGTCGTCGCGCAGGCGACCGCCGCCGCGGCTCGTGTCGAGCGGTGGTCGCACCACCCCACGATGCCGTCGCCGGCGGCCGAAGTAGACCGCCACGGGCAGCAACGCCGCTCCGGTACGCAGCGCGAGCGTCGCCGGCCCCGCCGGAAGCGTGGTGCGCTCGCCGAAGAAGTCGACGTCGACCCCGTCGCCGGTCAGGTCGCGATCGGCGACCAGACACACGATCCGGTTGTCCTTCAGCGCACGCACCGCGCGACTGGCGGTGTCGCTACCGAGTGCGACGACCTCCATGCCCATCGCGGCTCGGGCGCGCGCGAACCAGTCGAACAGTTCGGGCGGCTCGACGGGTTCGACGACCACGAGCAGTCGCTGCTGCTTTACGCTCGCCATCCAGGCCCCGGCCCACTCCCACCCGCCGAGGTGGGGCAATGCCGCGATCACGCCGTTGCCGGCCGCCTGCGCAGCCTCGATGTGTTCGTAGCCCTCGACGGTGAAGTACCGGTCGATGGCCCGGTCCCACTCGTGCGGGAGCCGGAACATCTCCAGCCAGTAGCGGGCGTAGGAGTCGAAGGCGCCCCCGACCGCGCGTTCGAGCGCGACACCGCGCAACGCCCCGCCCGACGCGCGCCGGAGATGGCGCGCGACCATTCGCCGTCGCGCCGGCATGGCGACCGACAGCACCCGGCCGATGCCCCGCGCCGCCGGCGCACCCAGCGCGGGCGGGACGAGTTGCGCCGCGAGCGCACCGGTGCGGTACGCGAGGTACGTGCCGAAGCCGTTGGTACTCCCACCGCCATCGCCGTTCGCGCCGCGGCTGTGGTCGGAAGCCGAGCGCTGCGGACCGGCGCCGCCCGTCATCGACGTGAACGGGTCAGGCGTTGGTCGGGCGGCGCCGAGTGCGGTGCCGGCGCGACGCCGACGGACGCCGATCGGCCGCTCGCGATGCGCGCGCGGCAGGGCCGTGCGCCTCCCACCAGTCGCGCATCCGGGCGTTGCGACTTGCCTCGCGCTCGGACCGGCGCGGCGCGATCCGCCGGATTCGTCGTGCCCGCCCGCGCTCGTGTCCGGTGTCGTCGAGGGTGGCAACGGGTCGCGACGCGGCGCGCCATACCTTCACGAACCGGTGGACCGCCGTGAGCGCACAAAGGACGAGCATGATCCACAGCACCGCGGCCAACGCGCCGAAGGCAAGGCCGATGGCCAGCAACACCGAGCGTTCGGCACGCTCCATCAACCCGCCGCGCGCAGTCAGGCCCAGGGCTTCGGCCTTGGCGCGCTCATAGCTGATCAGCATCGACAGGACCGCCACCGCGAACGCCAACATCGGCAGGTGCGCCGAGTCGCGCGCGAGGTACCAGCCGGCGCCGCCGAGCACGACTGCGTCCGACACCCGGTCGGCAACGCTGTCGAAGAACGAGCCCCGCGGCCCCGAACGTCCGGTGCTGCGAGCCAGGTTCCCGTCGAGCAGGTCGCCGAGCCCGCTCAGCGCGATCCCGAGCACCGCCCAGCCGAGGTGACCTGAGGCGATCACGAAGGCGGTCGCGACCGCGACGGCCAGGCCGAACCAGGTGAGGGCATCGGGCGTGACGCCGTGGCGACCGAGCGATGCTCCGACCGGACCGAGGCCGCGCTCCACACCGGCGCGCAGTCGTCGATCGAGCATGCAGACTCCTCGAGAGTGACCGAACTGCTCGCGATCGCGAGCAACGGTGCCAGGGTACATGACGCGTCCGGTCCACACGGCCACACACCCGGGCGCGGCGCTGCTCGCCGAACTCGGGCTCGCGAGCAGCCGTGGTCGCTCGCACCTGGTGACGCAGGTGACCCGTCGTTAGGATCCGACCACCAAGCGAATCGGACCAAGCGAATCGGACCAAGCGACTCGGACCGGGGGTACCGCGTGAAGACGTTCCCGACCGCCAACATCCGCAACGTGGCGCTCATCGGCCACCAGGGCGCGGGCAAGACCACGCTCGCCGAGGCGCTGTTGTTCGCGTCGGGGACGACGAACCGCGTGGGTCGGATCGAGGACGGCACCACGGTGTGCGATTTCGACCCCGAAGAGCACAAGCGGGGACTCTCGGTCGGTCTTTCGCTCGCACCCTTCGAGTACGACGGGCACAAGGTCAATCTCCTCGACGCGCCGGGCTACGCCGACTTCGTCGGCGACGTGTCGGCGGCGCTCGCGGCCGCCGATCTCGCCCTGTTCGTGATCAGCGCGGTCGAGGGGGTCGAAGTCCAGACCGAAGTCGCATGGCGTCTCGCCGAGGCCCGCGGGATCCCGCGGGCCTTTTTCGTGAACAAGCTCGACCGCGAGCGCGCCAGCTTCTCGCGCACGCTCGACGACCTGAAGGCGCGCTTCGGCGCGGGCGTCGCGCCGCTCCAACTGCCGATCGGCGAGGAAGGCGCGCTACGCGGCGTCGTCGAACTGCTCGACGATCACGCGATCACCTACGAAGGCGGTTCGCCCAAGGGCAACGACGGCCCGATCCCGTCCGAGATGGAGAACGAGGAGCACGCCGTGCACGACGCGCTCGTCGAGGGCATCGTCGTCGCCGACGACGGGCTCATGGAGCGCTATCTCATGGAGGAGCCCATCGCGCTGGCTGAGCTCGAAAAGGCGCTGGCGCACGGAATCGACGACGGCACGGTGTTTCCGGTGCTGTGCGGATCCGCAACGAAGTTGATCGGCGTCGACCGGCTTGCACACTTCCTCGTCGAAGAAGCCCCGGCACCTCACGTCGGTGAAGGCCCGGCCGCGGCGCACGTGTTCAAGACGATCGTCGACCAATACGTCGGGCACGTGAACCTCTTCAAGGTCGTGCAGGGCGCGGTGAAGACCGACGATCATCTCGTCAACGTGCGCAACAAGAAGGACGAGCGCTTCCATCAGATCTTCACCATGCGCGGGCGCGACCAGGAACCGGCGACCGAACTCGCCGCGGGCGACCTCGGCGCCGTGGCGAAGCTCGCCGACGTGCGCACCGGCGACGTGCTGACGAGCGGGGGCGTGACCGTCGAGGTGCGCGAGGTCGAACCGCCGATTCCGCTGCTCGCGACCGCGATCAAGGTGAAGAACAAGAACGACGAGGACAAGCTCGCCAACGCGATCCACCGCCTCGAGGACGAAGACCCGGTGATCCGGATCGAACGCAACCCCGAAACACACCAGACGCTGCTGTGGGGAACGGGTGAGACGCACCTCGCGATCGCGCTGTCGAAGCTCGCGGGAAAGTTCGGTGTCGAGGTCGAGACCGAGGATGCCCGCGTCCCGTACCGCGAGACGATCACCAACACCGCCGAGGCCGAAGGCAAGATCAAGAAGCAGTCGGGTGGTCACGGTCAGTTCGCGGTCGCGTGGTTGAGGGTCGAGCCCCAACCCCGCGGCGAAGGCGTCAGCTTCGCCGAACAGATCGTTGGCGGGGTGATCCCGAAGAACTTCATCCCGGCGGTCGAAAAGGGCGTGATCGACACGGTCGCCAACGGCGGCGCCTTCGGTTTCCCGGTCGTCGACGTCAAGGTCACGGTGTTCGACGGCAAGCACCACTCGGTCGACAGTTCGGAGATGGCGTTCAAGACGGCGGCATCGATCGGCCTGCGCGACGCCCTCGGGAAGGCAGGGCCCATCGTGCTCGAGCCCGTGAGCGAACTCGTGATCACCGTTCCCGAGGCGAATCAGGGCGATGTGATGGGCGACCTGAACTCAAAGCGCGGTCGGGTGCAGGGATCGGCCTCGCTCGGCGGCGGTGAGGTCGAGATCACGGCGTACGTCCCCACGAGCGAGGTGATGCGGTACTCGATCGACCTGCGGTCGATGACGGCCGGACGGGGGCGTTACCGCGCCACACACAGCCACTACGACCCGCTCCCCTCGCACCTCGTCGACAAGGTCGCCGCGGCGAAGGACTGAACCTGAGCGAGCGACGACGGAGCGTCAGCCGGCGTTCCCGGCCTCGACATCCGGGCCCAGGTCGTAGCCCGACCAGTCCTCCGGGTTGGTCTCGGTATATTCGCCGAGCACCGAGCCCGACACGGCGTCGAGTTCGACCAGGCCGCGTACGGTCGGAGGTTCGTCGGCGCTGTACAGCAGCACCTGCCACACGGGCCGACTGCGCACACCGCGGAACATGACGCGCGCACTCGAATGCCCGACCGGGAACCCGACAGTCGCGGACGCGACCGCGAGCGCATCGGTCTGGCTGATCGCCAGCGGCCACGCCGCGGCGAAGTGGAACGCACCCAGCACGACGAACAAGGCGGCGGCGGCGAGCAGTCCGCCGTTGTCACTCACCTGCCACGCCCAGGCGCAGGCGAGCGCGGCGCCGATCAGGATGACACCGGCGATCCGGCGCCTGCGCACATCGGGGAACTGATAGACGCCGACGTAGTGCGTGACATCCAGATCCGCGGGAAGGGCGTCGGCCTCGCCAGCCCGGTGACGCGGGTCGTCACGGTCGTCGCGCTGGTCGTCGCGGTCGTCGCGGTCGTCGCGCTGGTCGTCACGGTCGTCGCTCGGCATGGAGCGTTCACGCTACCGGCCACGCAGCGCGGACCTTCTCCCAGCCGCTGGCAAGCGACTCGGGGACGACCCGCGTCTCGGCGATCGCGGTCATGAAGTTGGTGTCGCCGTGCCAGCGAGGCAGTACGTGTGCGTGCAGGTGATCGGGGACGCCGGCCCCCGCAGCGGTGCCGAGATTGAAACCGATGTTCAGGCCGTCACAGCCGTAGGCTTCGCGGAGGGCTCGCGCGGCGCGGCCGATCGCATCCATCACGTCGTGGGCGATGTCGCGGTCGAGCGCGTCGAGATCGGGCACGTGTGGGCGCGGCGCGACCAGCAGATGACCCGATCCGTACGGGTACAGGTTCATGACGACGATCGTCGTCGGCGTGCGTTCGACGACAAGGCTCGCCTCGGATTCGGCCGGGTCGGCGAGCGTCGCGACCGCGCACAGGAAGCACTCGGTCTGGCGGCCCGCTTCCTCGGAGACATAGCGGCTGCGCCAGCCGGCCCACAGGCGATCGAGGCTCACCCGGGGTCGTCCTTCACGCGCCGACCCGATGGTCGACGTCGTGGCCCAGCCGGCGCGCGAATTCGGGGAGCGCGACGCCGCGCTCGGGTTGGTCACTCCCCCGCGCGTTCACACCGACGGTGCGGCCCTCGACGTCGGCGTCACCCACGACGAGGACGTAGGGGATCTTGTCGAGCTTGGCGCGCCGGATCCGCGCGCCGAGTGCGCCGCCGTGTCCGTCGATCACCTCGACCCGGTGGCCCGCGTCACGCAACGTCGCCGCGACGTCGTGCGCGTAGCTGTCGTGACGGTCGGCGACCGGCAGCACCGTGACCTGAACGGGCGCGAGCCAGGCGGGAAACGCGCCGGCGTAGTGCTCGACGAGCACACCGAAGAAGCGTTCGACACTTCCGAACAGCGCTCGGTGGATCATGATCGGGCGGTGCCGTTCGTTGTCGGCGCCGGTGTACCAGATGTCGAAGCGCTGCGGGAGCTGGAAGTCGACTTGGATCGTGCTCATCTGCCAGGTCCGGCCGATCGCGTCGCGCGCCTGCACCGAGATCTTCGGGCCGTAGAAGGCGCCGCCACCCTCGTCCATCACCAGGTCGAGGTCCTTGGTGAGCGCGGCCTGGCGCAGCGCCTCGGTGGCTTCGGCCCACTCCTCGTCGCTGCCGACGGCCTTGTCTTCGGGCTTGGTCGAGAGCTCGAGGTAGAAGTCGGACAGGCCGTAGTCGGCGAGCAGCGAGAGGACGAAGTCGAGCAGCGAGACCAGCTCGTCGCCCATGTTCTCCTTGGTGGTGAAGATGTGCGCGTCGTCCTGGGTCATGCCGCGCACTCGGGTCAGGCCGTGGACCACTCCGGATTTCTCGTAGCGATACACGCTGCCGAACTCGAAGAGGCGCAGCGGAAGTTCGCGGTAACTCCGAGTGCGCGAACGATAGATCAGGATGTGGAACGGGCAGTTCATCGGCTTCAGGTAGTAGTCCGTACCGCCGTCGAGTTCCATCGGGGGGAACATCCCCTCGGCGAACCACTGCAGGTGGCCGCTCGTCTGGAACAGATCCTCTTTCGAGATGTGCGGTGTGTAGACGAACTCATAACCCGCGGCCTCGTGGCGGGTCCGGCTGTACTCCTCCATGATGCGGCGCATCACGCCGCCCTTGGGGTGGAACACCGCGAGCCCTGAGCCGATCTCGTCGGGGAAGGAGAAGAGGTCGAGTTCGAGGCCGAGACGGCGATGGTCGCGGCGCTCCGCCTCGGCGAGGCGCTCGAGATGAGCGGCGAGCGCCTTGTCGTCCTCCCACGCGGTGCCGTAGATGCGCTGCAGTTGTGGGCCCTTCTCGTCGCCGCGCCAGTAGGCGCCGGCGACCCGCATGAGCTTGAAGGCACCGAGACGACCCGTGCTCGGTACGTGGGGGCCGCGGCACAGGTCGGTGAAGCACACGCTGCCGTCACTCGCGACGTTGCGGTAGAGCGATACCCGGTCGGGTTCGCCCCTGCCGAGTTCGCCGGTGCCGGCCTCGCCCGCGTCGTCGCTGTCGGCGTCGCCGCCGCTCACCTTGTCGATGATCTCGACCTTGTACTGCTGGTCGGCGAACACCGCGCGGCCTGCCGCGAAGTCGACCTCGTCGCGCACGAACGCCTGGTCGGAGGCAACGATCGCGCGCATCTCCGCCTCGATCGCTTCGAGGTCGCCGTCGGAGAACGTCCGCCCCTCGGCGAGTTCGAAGTCGTAGTAGAAGCCGTCCGCGACCGCCGGGCCGATGGCGTACTTCGCACCGGGGAACAGGCGGGTGACGGCCTGGGCAAGGACGTGCGCAGTGCCGTGGCGCAACACCTCGCGCCCCGCATCGGAATCGCGTGTCACGATCGCCAGGCTGAGATCGTGGTCGAGGGGTCGTTCGAGGTCGATCAGTTCGCCGTCGGCGAGCGCCGCGACGGCCGCCCGTCCGAGCCGAGCACCGATACCGTCGGCGACCTGCTGGGCTGTGGTCCCACGGTCATAGCTGCGGCTCGACCCGTCGGGCAGCATGACCGTGATCTGGCTCATGGCCGTCGGAGGTTACCTGCCGCGCCATATCGCGCTTCGCGTTTTGGCGCTTCGCGTTCGGCGGGCACGAGCGCCCCTGGGTCGACGTGAGAATTTCAGCCCAACGCGACGTCGACCGGGCGGTCGAGCCGTACACCGACGAGCGCGCCCAGGTCGCGCAGCACTCCCGGCGCGTGCGGGTCGCGGCCGCCCGACAGCACCGCGTCGGCGAGGTCGGCGAGCGCCTCGATGGCGCGCGGCGCGTCGAGGTCGTCGTCGAGCGCGGCACGCACCCGCGCTGCGAACGGCGCGGCGTCGGGACCGGAGACTTCGTGGGACGCGGCGAGCAGGCGATTCAGCATGGCGACGCCCTCATCGATATCGGTGTCGAACCACTCGAAGCCACTGCGGTAGTGGTGGCGCATCAACGCGAGGCGGATCGCGCGGGGATCGGCCTTGGTGCGCAAATCACTCACGAACACGAGGTTGCCGAGCGATTTGCTCATCTTCTCGCCCTCGTAGTTGACCATCGCCGAATGCATCCAGTGCCGCACGAACGGGCGGCCGGTGACGGCCTCGCTCTGCGCGATCTCGCATTCGTGGTGCGGGAAGATCAGGTCGGTACCACCGCCGTGCAGATCGACCGTTTCGCCGTGCTCGGCCATCGACATGGCGCTGCATTCGATGTGCCAGCCAGGTCGCCCCACACCGAAGGGCGCGCGCCAACTCGGCTCGTCGGCGAGGCTCGGCTGCCACAAGATGAAGTCAAGCGGGTGGCGACGATGAGGATCGTCGGGGTTGCCGCCACGCGCCCGGGCGAGCTTCACCATCCGCTCCTCGGGATAGTGCGAGAGCTGCCCGAAGCTCGGGAACGTCGAGATGTCGAAATACACCGTGCCGGCGGTGATGTATGCGTGGCCGTTGTCGAGGAGCGTCTCGACGAGACGGACGATGCCGTCGATCGCTTCGGTCGCACGCGGCTCGGCGTCGGGTGCGCGCATCTCGAGCGCCTCCATGTCGCCCTGAAAGCGCGCGACCTCCTGCGCGGCGAGGTCGAGGTAGTGCACGCCGAGTTCGCGTGCCTTGGGCAGGATCGAGTCGTCGACGTCGGTGATGTTGCGCACGTAGCGCACCGTGTGGCCCATGTCCTCGAGGCGCCGGATGAGCAGGTCGTAGGTGAGATAGGTCGCGGCGTGGCCGAGATGCGTGCTGTCGTAGGGCGTGATGCCACACACGTAGATGGAAACGGGCGCGCCGCCGGGTGACCCGGGCTCGAACGGCACCACCGCCCGCTGTGCCGTGTCGTAGAGCCGCACGGTTGGAAACTACCCGAGGGTCAGTGGATCGTCTGGAGGCGCAGGCTGGCCTTCATCTTGTGGCGGACGTTGATGGTCAAGAGCACCGCGGCGAACGTCTCCATGCCGACTGCGTTGCGCAACGACCCGCCGTCGAGCGCTCGCAGATTGGGGATCGACGCAGTGATCTGCATCAGCGTCTCGCGGGCCTCGTCGTCGTCACCGAGTACCACCACGTCGCTTTCCATCGTGTGGTCGAGGTCGGCGAATTCGGCCGCGGGCACGAGGTGAAACGCGGTGACGACGCGAGATCGCCACAGCAGGGCCTGGATCTCGGCTGCGACCGATCCGTGGGGCGGGAGCACGGCGTTGAACTCGTTGCCGTTGCGGGTCAGGTTGTTGGCCATCGACACGACGACCTTGTTGGCGAGGCGTTCGGAGTGCTCGCGCACCGTCGGGATCGCAGAGTCGGCGTTGACGGCGAGGATCACGACGGGCGCGTCACACGCCCAGGCGTTGTCGCACGGGATCAGGCCGGCGGCGCGATCTCCCCACTTCAACTGCAGTTGGTCGACGGCGTGCTTCGCCTTGTCGACTGCACGCGAACCGAACAGAACTTCGTGCCCCACGCTCGACAGCCGCACCGCAAGGCCCGCACCGGCGGGGCCCGTCGCGCCCAGGATCCCGATCCGCATCGTCGATCTGCTCCTTCGTTCGCGCTCGAACGCGCGGCAAGTTCACCATCCTCCCACATGCCGCGGGTCGGGCAGCCAATTCTCGGTCGTCGCTCGGGCGCGGAGGTCTCACGCCGGATCCCGTCGACGGGATTTCGTCCGCGCCGAGGCGCAGTCACAGGATGCAGTCGGCCCCGAACGCGATCCTGAGCTCAGCGTGGAGACCGGTGCTGCCGTCGCAGTTGAACTCGTCGGGCAACTTCACGACCGTCTCCTTGTCGGGTCCGACGAGATGCACGAAGAAAGGTGAGTCGCCGGGATGCGCGGCGATCAGCTCCCGCAGGCGATCGACGCGAGCCGAGTCGAACGAGGCTGCCCCGACTCGCAGCCGCACGGGCGGCCCCGAGTCGAGGTGCAACTCGGGGCGCGCCAGCTCCATCACGATCAGCTTCGGGGTGTCGTCGCGCCGATCGAGCCGGCCCTTGACCACGACGATGGCGTCGTTGGCGAGTAGTTCGTTCACGGCGAGCATCGTCTTGGGAAAGACCATCACCTCGAACGACGAGCTGAGGTCCTCGAGCACGAACGTGGCCATGAGGTCACCGCGCTTGGTGTACTTGCGAGCGAGGGCAGTGACGATGCCGCCCACAGTCCGCAGCGCGCCGTCCTCGAGTTCGGCGAACTCCGCGACGGTGCACTCGGTGAGCCGGCCGAGCGCGCGCCGAGCCGAGAGCAACGGATGGTCGCTCACGTACATCCCGAGCATTTCCTTCTCAAGTGCGAGTCGCGTCGGCTTGTCGAACTCGAGTTCAGGGATCGGCAGCCGGTCGGAGAACCCGCCGGAGAAGTCGCCGAGCCCCTCGTCGAGATCGAAGAACGACATCACCCCCTGGTCGCGTTCGCGCCGGCGCGACACGACCGAATCGGTGATCGCTTCGAATACCGTGAGTAGTCCCTGTCGGCGATGGCCGAGCCCGTCGAAACCACCTGCCTTGACGAGCGATTCAAGCGTGCGCTTGTTGAGCACGGATACGTCGACTCGCTCGCAGAAGTCGTGGAAGTCGACGAACGCGCCGCCAACGGCTCGCGCCTCGCAGATCTGTTCGGCGACGCCGTCACCGACGTTGCGGACGGCCGACAGCCCGAAACGGATCTTGCCGGTTGTCGTGCCAGCACCCTCGGCGCCGTCGAACCGCACCGCGAAGTCGACCTCGCTGTCGTTGACGCAGGGGTTCAACACCTTGATATCCAGCGCACGGCACTCGGCGAGGTACACCGCGGCCTTGTCGAGGTTCGTCTTCACCGACGTGAGCAGCGCGGCGAGGTACTGCACCGGGTAGTTGGCCTTCAACCACGCCGTCTGGTACGCGACAAAGCCGTAACCGACCGAGTGGCTCTTGTTGAACGAGTAGTCGGCGAACGGTTCGATCGTGTCGAAGTACCGCTGCGACCAGGCTTCGGCATGGCCGTTGGCGACACAACCGCTGACGAACTTGTTGCGCTCCTTCGCGATCAGCTCGCGGATCTTCTTGCCGGTGGCTTTGCGCAGGTTGTCGGCCTCTTCGAGCGTGTAGCCGGCGAGCTGCTGGCTGACCCGCATGAGTTGTTCCTGGTAGATCATGAGCCCGTACGTCGGGGCGAGGATCTCCTCGAGATCGGCGTGATCGAACCGGACGGGCTTGCGGCCGTTCTTCCGGTCGGCGTACTCGTTGTGCCAGTTCTGCGCCATCGGCCCCGGCCGGTAGAGGGCCACGAGCGCGGCGACGTCTTCGAAGCTCGTCGGCGCGAGCGAGCGCATGAGGGCCCGCATCGGCCCACCTTCGAGTTGGAACACGCCGATCGAGTCGCCGCGCCGCAGCAGCTCGTAGGTCTTGGGGTCGTCCAGCGGGACCGCGTCGATGTCGATCCGTTCGCCGGTCGACGACTCCACGAGCCCGAGCGCGATCTCCATCACATCGAGGTTGCGAAGCCCGAGGAAGTCCATCTTCAGGAGCCCGAGTTCCTCGACACCGTGCATCTCGTATTGCGTGACGACGGGTGCTTGTTCGATGGGCGTACCCGGTTCGGGCTTGCGTTGCACCGGCAAGTAGTCGGTAAGGGGCTCGCGGGTGATCACCACGGCGGCGGCGTGGATCCCGTCCTGGCGCCGCAGCCCCTCGAGACCGCGCGCGACATCCACGACCCGTTTGGCGTCGGGTTCGGAGTCGTACATCGCTCGGAGCTCGGTGGCCATCTTGTAGCCGTCGGCGTACTTGTCGGATTCTTCGAAGCAGTAGCGCAACGGCGTGTCGCGACCCATGATGAGCGGCGGCATCGCCTTGGCAATCTTGTCGCCGACCGCGTAGGGGTAGCCGAGCACGCGGGCGGCATCGCGCACCGCGGCGCGGGCCTTGATGGTCGAGAACGTGATGATCTGGGCGACGCGATCGGATCCGTACTTCTGCGCGGCGTAGCGGATCATCTCGCCGCGATAGCGCGAGTCGAAATCCATGTCGATGTCGGGCATCTGCTTGCGACCCGGGTTCAAGAACCGCTCGAACAGCAGGTCGTAGCGGATCGGATCGATGTCGACGATCTGCAGGCAGTAGGCGACACACGACCCCGCAGCACTGCCGCGTCCGGGACCGACGCGAATGCGATTGCTGCGGGCGTAACGCACCAGGTCCCACACGACGAGGAAGTACGCCGAGAAGCCCATCGACTTGATGACGTCGAGTTCGTATTCGATGCGTTCGAGCACATGGAGCGCGGGCGACGGGCCGTAGCGGGCCTTGGCCCCATCGAGCACGAGCTCGCGCAGGTACGAGTCCTCGTCGTGACCTTCGGGGACGGGGAACGCAGGCAGCACCACGTTGTCGAACTGCAACTCGACGTCGGATCGCTCGGCAATCCACAACGTATGGTCACACGCCTCCGGGAGCTCTCGGAACAAGTGACGCATCTCGACCGCTGACTTGATGTAAAAGTCCTCGCCTTCGAACTTGAAGCGGTTGGTGTCGCTCTTCAACGCGCCGGTCTGCACGCACAACAAGGCGTCGTGCGCGTCGGCGTCGTGGCGGTGGGTGTAGTGGGAGTCGTTCGTCGCGAGCAACGGCGCGCCGAGGCGGCGCGCGATGTCGAGCAACGGCATCAGCGTGCGGTGTTGGTCGTCGATGCCGTGGTCCTGGAGTTCGATGAAGAAATGCTCCGGCCCGAAGATGTCCTGGAAACGACCCGCCGCCTTGTATGCAGCTTCGTCCTCGCCCGCGAGGATGAGTTGCGAGACGAGCCCGCCGAGGCAGCCGCTGGTGGCGATGATGCCCTCGTGGTGCCGTTCGAGCAGGTCCCAGTCGGTCCGAGGTTTGTAGTAGTAGCCCTCGAGGTACGCCGCGCTCGTGAGCTTGACGAGGTTGTGATAGCCGAGGGTGTTCTCGGCGAGCAGCGTGAGGTGGTACGTCTCGTTCTCGGACCGCTTCGGCCGGTCGAAGCGGGACAGGTTGGTGAAATAGCCCTCCATGCCGAGTACCGGGGTAATGCCCGAAGCCCGCGCGGCTCGGTACATCTCGAGGACGCCGTACATGTTGCCGTGGTCGGTGATCCCGACCGCGGGCTGACCATCGGCCGCGACCGCCTGCACGACCTCGTCGACACGCGACGCGCCGTCGAGCATCGAGTATTCGGTGTGTAGATGGAGGTGGACGAAGCTGTCCGCCACGTGCGCTCGGGCCCCCGGACTCTTCCACAGCGCCCCACAGGCTGTGGAGAATTACAGATCTGTCATTCCGCCGGAATGACGATAGGCGCTGGCGCGCGCGTCGACAAGCTGCCCGCTCAGCCCGTCGATACGGGTTCGATCCGGGCGTCAGGCGCCACCGCGGCCGGCGAGCAACGGGACGAGCATCTCCTCCGCCGTGGGCGCACCGTGGGCCGAGCGCAGGTTGCGTTCGCGCGGCAGCGCAGGATCGACGAAGCCGACGGGCTGGTGCGGGGCGAGGACCACATCGCCGATCCGCGCCGGCGTCAGCCGGGCCGCGACAGGACCGAGCCACCCCTCGTCGAGCAGCTGGCGACGGGTAGGGGTCCACGCAACCGTGCTGAAACGCTCGGCACATGCTGCGGCCAGTTCGCGGGCCGCGCCCGCTCGCGCGTACAGGTGCCGAAACCGGGCGTCTCCGGCCTGCACCGCGACCAGCCGGGCGATGTCGGGCGCCAGCTCGATCCACGCGTCGGGCACGACGTCGACCTGGCCGTGGTCGGCGGTGACCACGAGGGCGGCGTCGTGCGGGAGTGCTCGCCGCAGCCGCCCGACGAGGTCGTCGGCGAAGGTGAGTTCGGCCGTGTACGCGCCGTCGCGCAAGCCGAACTCGTGTGCGACCTCGTCGACGCTCGGGTAGTACGCGTAGACGAACGGCGCACCGTCGGCGACGGCACGCCGGCAGTGCTCGACGAGCGTGGACGGCGAACGCCAGCCTGAGAACGTCCCGCCGCGCAGGTGGGCAGCGGTGAACCCGCTCCCCGCGTGCTCGGCCTTGGCGACGACCCGAACCCGTCTGCCGAAGAACGGTTCGTTGGGTTGGAGGGTCGCCGGGTCGGGCGCGCGCACCGCGCGCGTCTCGCTCTGCCAGCGCAACACGTTGAGCACCGTGTCGTCGAGCGCGACGCGGAACCCGGTGATGCCGTGTTCGGCAGGAGTACACGCGGTCGTGATCGATGTGAGCGCGGCCGACGTCGTCGCCGGGATCACCGTGCTGATCGGACCGCCGTCGAGGGCGGCGAGGTTCACGAGCGCTTCGGGCGCGTCGTCGAACACTCGCCACCCGAGGCCGTCGATGACGAGCAACACGACCGCGCGGGCACCCTGGATTGCGGGGGGAAGCCACGACCCGTCCGTGTCACCGAAGACGGCCGGAAGGATCGCGGCGACGGACCGTCGGTAGTCGGGGATACGCGGGAGCGGCGGATTGCCGGGGTTCGCCGGAGTCACGTCGCTCGTGGTGTGCATTCGCGCGGAGCCTACGATGGATCGATGCCGCGACCGCCCCGCGCGCTACGCGTGCGCCGACCCAACGGGATCGCAGTTCCCCCAGACCGGGGCACGCGATGAAGGTGTCGACGCGAGCCGACTACGCGTCACGTGCGCTGCTATCGCTCGCGCTGCGTAGCGACGACCGACCGACGTCGGTCAAGGAGATGGCCGAACGGACGAACCTGCCTCAGCCCTACCTCGAGCAGATCCTGTTGTCGGTGAAGGGAGCGGGTTTGGTGCGATCCAAGCGCGGCGTCGGCGGCGGCTACGTGCTCGCGCGCCCGCCGGCCGAGATCACCCTCGCCGAGATCGTGGCCGCGGTCGAGGGTCCGGCCCCGACGCTCACCGAACCCCACGATCACTGCGAAGGTCATTGCGTGCTCCAGGAGGTCTGGGTCGAATTGGCCGAGGAGACCCGCAAGATCCTCGACCGCTCGACGCTCGCCGACCTGGTCGAGCGGACGCGGCGCGGACACGAGCACTGAGGCCGCGATCACCCAAGCGCTGGCGGCTCATGCCGAGTCGAGCGTGGCGAGCACCGCCGCCAGGTCAGGCGGGAGTGGTTCCTCGAAGCGCAGCGCACGGCCCGACTCGGGATGCACGAACCCGAGGACGCGCGCGTGGAGGAAGGGCCTGCCCAGCGCGACATTGTCACGTCGCCCGTTGTAGGTGCCGTCCCCGACCACAGGGTGGCCGATCGCCGCAAGGTGCACCCGGATCTGATGCGTTCTTCCCGTCTCGAGTCGGCACTCGAGTTGGGCGACTGCGGGACGCCGCCACGTGCGCACGACCTCGTAGCCGGTGCGGGCGTCGCGCCCGTCCTCTCGCACGGCCATGCGCGTCCGGCGGTGCGCGCTGCGTCCGATGGGCGCGTCGATCACTCCCCGGCGGCTCGCGGGTTCTCCCCACACCAGCGCGTCGTAGCAGCGCTCGACGGCGCGGGCTTTCAGCTGCGCGACGAGCGACTCGTACGCGAGGTCGCTGCGCGCCACGACGAGCAGCCCGCTGGTCTCGCGATCCAGGCGGTGGACGATTCCGGGCCGGAAGGGGTCACCGACGGTGGCGATCTCCGGGAACGGCGCGAGCAGCGCATTGACCAAGGTGCCCGCCGGGTTCCCTGCGCCCGGGTGAACGACCATCCCGGCCGCCTTGGCGACGACGACAACGTGCTCGTCGGCGTGGCGGATGTCGATCGCCAGGTGCTCGGCCGTCGGGAGGCTGGGCGGCGCTGGTTCGGCGAGGAGTTCGATCACCTCGCCCGACCGCACCCGTCGGCTCTTCGCGATCACACGCCCGCCGACGAGCACGAGTTCGTCGGCGAGCAACGCCTGAATCTCGCTGCGGCTCCACCCCGTGAGGAGTGCGACGGCACGATCGACGCGCTCGCCCGCGAGTGCGTCAGGAACCGCGAAGGCCTCGCTCACCGCTCCGCGTCCGTCGCGGTGGTGCGCGGCGGACGCAGCACACGGAACGCGAGGGCGACACCGCCAAAGGTCACGCACATGTCGGCGACGTTGAAGGTGGGCCAATGCGGGATACGGATGAAGTCGACCACGGCACCCCGGAACACTCCCGGGGTACGGAAGATGCGATCCGCGAGGTTGCCGGTCGCGCCGGCGAGCAGAAGCGCGAGCGCCACCACGGTGAGGCGGTCGTCGGTCGTGCGCACCAGATGGATCAGGTACGCCGAGACGAGCAACGCGCCCACGGCGAGGACCGGGGTGCTCCCCTGGAACAGCGAGAACGACCCCCCACGGTTCGTCGTCAGCGCGAAGCCGAGCAGGTCGCCGAGCACCTCGATCCGTTCGCCGCGCGTCAAGGTCGCGACCGCGATCGCCTTGGTGAGCTGATCGATCGCGACGAGAACCGCGACGACGAGCCCGACCCGAACGAGCCTGACCCGAGACACATGGCGGCCGGCTCGCGCGACCGGTCTGCCGGCCGCGGCTTCAGCGACGGCGTTCACCTCGTTGCTTGCAGTTCACGCACATCTCGGCTTCCGGCGCCGCTTCCAGCCTGGCGACCGGGATGCGATCGCCGCACACGAGGCAGTAGCCGTAGGTCCCTTGGGCGATGCGGGTGAACGCGGCGTCGACGAGCTCGATCTTCTGCCGGTGTTGCGCGGAAACGGCGAGGTCGCGTTCACGTTCGATGCTGATCGTGTCGCCCTCGCCGGACTCCTCGTCGAATTGCGTGTCGCCGAGCTCGCGGTCCTTGACGAGCGACTCGGCCTCGGCGAAGAGCTTGTCGGCCTGGCCGACGAGACGCTCTCGTTCCTCGATGAGCAGTGCCTTCAGGCGCTCGATCGTCGCCGGCGACACTGCCGGCCCGTGGCGCCTCCGTGGCGAGGCGAGCGGCTCGAGGAACCGGCTCGGTGCCTGCTTGAACTCGATCGGCGGCTTCGCCGGTGTCGCGGCCTTGGCCGGCTTCTTGGCCGGGGTCGGCTTGCCGGGCCTGGCGACCTTCACAGGCTTCGCTGCCTTGGCGGTCTTGGCGACCTTCACAGGCTTCGCTGCCTTGGCCGTCCTGGCGACCTTCACAGGCTTCGCTGCCTTGGCGCTCTTGGCGGCCCGGCCAGTGTTGGTCGGCTTCGGCGTCTTGGCCGCCTTGTGCGTCGTGGATTGCTTCGTGGGCGCCTTCTTCGGGGACGACTTCTTCGCCTCCTCGGCCGAGACCCTCGCCTTTGCCTTGCCGGCGGCTTTGGCCGCGCCCGTCGCGGACCTCGAGGTCGCCTTGCGCTGACCGGCCGGTTTCGCCGCAGCGGCTGAGTTTGTCTTGGTCGCAGTCGCGCCCGACTTCGTCGATCCGGCCCGCGCGGACTTTGCCGATTTCGCAGATTTTGCAGCCCCCTTGGCCGGCGCGGGCTTGGTCGCCGGCTTCGTGGAACCCTTGCTTCGCGCCGAGGGCTTCGCGGCCATCGTGGTCGGTCCTTCCAGACGTCGATGCCGGTCGACACGGAGGGCGGATGCCCGGGGCCGCACCGCCCCGGTCCGGGTCTGTTCCGGCTGGACAGCCGGACTCGTTTCACCCACGTCAGGGTCACCCGGCCCGGCAGAGCGGCGGAGTGTACCAACGGCGTGGGCGAGCGCCCGCGCCGCCCACGACGGGCCGTGTCGGGCGACCGTGGTCAATACGACCAGACGTGAGCGCCGAGCGGCATCAGGTTGTTGGCCCACACGAAGTCGATCGCCGGGTAACTCAGCCGGGAACAGCCGTGCGACGCTGGATACGGAGGGATCGACCGGCTGCCGTGGAAGGCGACACCGCCGCTCCAGTACTTCGGTCGCCACAACGAACCGAGCCGGCCGATTCGCAACCCGTCGATCTGGCGATAGATCGAGAAGTGCCCGCGCGGTGTGTGCGCGATGTAGGTCTGGCCCTCGAACACGTACGAGCCTTCGGTGCCGGTCGACGTGTTGAACACCCAGCGGGCGCGGCCGTCGCGGGCGATGAGGATCACCTGCCGGGCGACGTCCAGTTCGATCACGTCACCGCTCGTGCTGCGCGGGACAGGACGTCGCGCCTCGGACAGGCGCCGGTTCGTCGCCACCGTCATCGTTCCGGTGCGCGGCAACCCCTCATACTTCTGGAACGCGAACACAGCCTGTTCGGTGATGGGCCCGTAATCGCCGTCGACCGTGACCCAGTAGCCGAGTGCGAGTAGTCGCTGCTGCAACTTGACGACGAGCGGCCCACTCGAACCGGGGCCGACGAGCGTGAAGTTGGGCGGCTGGGGCTGAACCAGGAACCAGTACCCCTGACCGCCCATCGTCGGGACCGCGAAATCGACCACACGGCGGTCGATCGCGATCGGGCGCGCGTCGCCCTTCCACTCGGCGTCACCGAACGCGACGGCCCGACCGCCTTCGGTCGCGAGCCAGTATCCGCCGCCGGTCGGAGTCCGGGCGATTCCGACGATGATCCGCGCCGGGGGTGAGGCGCCGAGCGACCCGTGGAAGTCGGCGTCGCCGTACGAGAACACCCCGCCGCTCGTCGTCGCCAGCCAATAGCCGCGGCCGCTGATCGTCGGCGCGATGCCGATCACGAATCCCGAGTGCTGCTCCCCGCGGATCGTGCCGTACCAACCGGCGTCGCCATAGTTGAACACCCGACCATCGGCGTTGAGCAGCCAGTACCCGTTCCCCGAGGGCGTGGACGCCATCGCCATGATGGCGCTCGCTCCCGGATCACCCGCGGCCGAACCGCGGAAGGTCGCGTCGCCGAAGTGGTAGACGGACCCCGAGTGTGTGAACAGCCAGTAGCCCCGACCGGTCGGTGTCGCAACGATGCCGGCGATCGGGCTCCGCAGCCGCTTGCGGTACATCGATCCGTACCAACGTGCCTCGCCGTAGTGCAACACCCGCCCGTCGGCACTCACCATCCAATATCCGTCGCCGCGCGGCAGGCCGGCGATCGCGACCAAACCCGGGAACGGGTCGGTCGCAGGTGACCCGAAGAAGTCCGCGCCGCCGCGTGTGTACACCGTGTCGTCGTGACCGGCGGCGGCCTGCGCCGGGAACGAATCAACGACCGGCAGCACGCTCGCAGCGCCGCACGCGAGCGCGGCAAACACCGCACGCCGGCGCGAACAGGTCGGACGCGGTTGGGGGGTGCGCACTCGCTTCGCCTCAAGTCCGTCGGGTCGGGCCTGAATTCTAGGTGTGTCGATCGCTCATTGCGGGGATGACCGATCGACGCACTGTTCGAGATGGAGTTCATCGTCGTCGGCGACGTCGACGCGCACGGCGAGGGTCTCCGCGGCGATCCAGTCGCGGAACTCGACCAGGTCGGCGTCGCGCGCGGGGATGAGCAGTTCGATCCGATCGGTGATGGCAAGGCCGATCTGCTTGCGCCGGTTGTTCACCGCGTGAATCGTGTCGTAGACGCGGCCCTCGCGGACCAGGTCGTCGTCGAGCGCGGCGTCGAGCGCGACCGACACACCGTCGTTGCCCGCCACCGCCCACCCGGCCTTCTCGGTCCGTTCGACGAGCACGTCCTCAGCGCTCAGGTCGTGCCCGGCCGCCCGGAATCCGCCACCAGGGAGCACCTCGAACTCACCCGCGTCGAGCGCGGCACGCAGGGCGGCGATGCCGGCACCGAGCCGCGGCCCGAGCACCTTGAGGTTGGGGCGCACGCGCAGCTCGGTCGCGTCGATCGGAGCAAACTCGACGCGCTTGACGCGCAGTTCGTCGGCGATCTCGGCGGCGTACCCGGCGGCTCGGTCAGCGCCCTCGACGACGAGGGTCCGCAGCGGCTGGCGGATCCGCAGTTTCGACGCGGTGCGTGTCTGGCGACCTAATTCGACGACCTGGCGGACTGCAGTCATGTCCAAGAGCATCTCATCGTCGTGTCTGCCCCGCGCGGGTGCGGGCCAACCGGCGAGGAACACCGACGCCGGGGCGTCGGGACAGGCGGCAACGACGAGCCGCTGCCACAGATCCTCAACCAGGAACGGCATCACGGGCGCGACGGTCCGCAGCGCGTTCACGAGACACGCCCACAACGTCTGCAGCGCGTCGCGGTCACCGTTCCAGAAACGGCGCCGCGAACGCCGCACGTACCAGTTCGACAGGTCGTCGACGAACGCCTCGAAGGCACGTAACACGTTGCCGCTCAGGTACTGCTCGTACGCGTCGGTCGCCTCGTCGATGAGCGCACGGGTCCGCGCGGCGAGCCAGCGGTCGAGCACGGCACCGGTCGGGGCCGCGCCAGCGCCAGCGTCGGCATCGGCATCGGCATCGAGCGAGAGGTCGGCGAAGTTGGGCCGATAGTCGGCGATGCGCGCGTACTGGATGAAGAACGAGGCGCTGTTCCACAGCGTCAGCAGCTTGCGTTGGATCTCGCGTCCGGGCCCGAAGCCGAACAGCAAGTTCTGGCTCGGCGGCTGGGCACAGTACTGCCAGCGCATGACGTCGGCGCCCATGCGCGCGAACGCGTCGTGGGCGTCGATCATGTTGCCCCACGATCCGTGCATCTCACGGCCGGTCTCGTCGAGCATCTTCTCGTACCCGAGCACCCGCCGGTACGGCGCGCGGCCAGTGAGCGCGACGGACATGAACAGCTGCGAATAGAACCACAGCCGAATCTGCTCGCGCATCTCCGATACCCAGTCAGCCGGGAACCACTCCTCCCAGTAGCGGTGGTCGGGCAGGTCGGCGGAGGTGAGACCGCGCGCCGCGCCGGTTGCGTAGCCCTCGGGTCGGTACTCGGGGTTCTCCCAACCGAGCGTCGAGAAGGGCACGATGCCGGCATCGAGCCAGACGTCGCCGACCTCGGTGATGCGCTCGACATCGGCGCCGCATTCGGCACAGCGGATCGTGATCCGGTCGATCCACGGCCGGCGCAATTCTTCGAGCGCGTCGAGTGACACCGTCGCGATATCGCCGAGTTCGGCGCGCGAGCCGACCACGGTGAGGCGACCACACCGGCAGGGGTAGAACGGGAGCGGCAGCCCGTAGTAGCGCCGCCGGCTGATGTTCCAGTCGGCCATGTTCACGAGCCAGTCGTCCATCCGCTTACCCATGTAGTCGGGCGTCCAGTCGACCGTTCGGTTCGCCGCACGCATGGGTTCGCGGATGTCATCGACCGCGATGAACCAGTCGTCGGAAATGCGGAAGATCAGCGGCGTGTGGCAACGCCAGCACTCGGGATAGCGGTGGTTGATTGTCGCGGCCGCGACGAGCACGCCGCGCCGGCGCAGGTCGGCGACGATGTCGTCACCGGCCTCGTGCGCACCCCTGCCGGCCAGCCATCCGAATTCGGCGACGAACCGGCCGCTCTCGTCGACCGGGGCGATGACCGCGAGGTCGTGGACTCGGCTGAGTTCGAAGTCCTCGCTGCCGCAACCAGGCGCGATGTGGACGATCCCCGTCCCCTCCTCGAGCGAAACCTCATCCCAGACGATGACGCGATGATCAACCGAGGCGCCTGGTTCGAGTTCGTCGAACGGACCGCGATATCGCCAACCCACCAGGTCGGCGCCGCGCCGGCGCTCGTCGAACGCTTCGCCCGGTTCACCGCGGGCGACCGCGACCCAGTCGCCGTTCGGGCGGCGCCCGTACTCGGCGTCGGGCGCCACCGCAGCCGCGACGTTCGCCGGCAGCGTCCAGGGGGTCGTCGTCCAGATGACGACTGCCTCGCCCGGTCGGTCGAGCAGGGGGAACCGCACCGAAAGCGACGGATCGACGCGCTCGACGTAGTTGCCCGCGAGTTCGTGAGCCGAGATCGACGTGCCGCAACGCGGGCACCACTCGGTCGCGCGGTGGCCGCGATACAGCCAACCGCGTTCGTGGACGGTCTTCAGAAAGCGCCAGATGTACTCGATGTTCGTGTCGGAGAACGTGAAGTAGTCGTTCCCCCAATCCATCCACTGTCCGAGACGGATCGAACCCTTGGTGAGTTCCGCGGCCGACCACTCGACGACGCTGCGGCACTTGCGTGCGAACGCCTCGAGCCCGTAGTCCTCGATCTCGCGTTTGGAGTTCAGGCCGAGTTCCCGTTCGACGCCGACCTCGATCCACAGACCCTGACAGTCGAAGCCGTTCTGGTACCGCTGGTGGAATCCTTGCAGTGCCTTGTAGCGCTGGAACACGTCCTTCAGGGTGCGTCCCCACGCGGTGTGGACCGCCAAGCTCTTGTTCGCGGTGACCGGGCCGTCGATGAAGCTGAACCGGGGCCCGCCCGCGTTGGCGGCCCGCAGCCGTTCGAAGATGCGCTCCCGATCCCAGAAGTCGAGCACGGCGCGTTCGAGCGCGTCATGATCGGGTTTGTCCGGGAGCGGCGCGAACATGGCAGCAGTATCCTACGAACGCTCGTACGCGCCCCGATCGGCCCGCAGATCCGCGTCGGCGATGCCGCAGATTCCGTGTCGTTGCGGTCGCTCGCGTGCTCGCGAGCCGGGTCGTGACCGGTGGTCAGCGCCGACGCCGGAACACGTCGCGCAGGCCCGATTCACGCTCGTCGGACTCGAACATGCGCTCTTCGACGGGCGTGAGTACCGCGTGCTCGCTCGTCGCATCGCGCAGCGAGGCGAAGAAGTCGTCGTTGTCGTCGTTGTCGGTGACGACCTCGGCCGTCGCGGCTTCGAGGTGGCCCGCTTCGGACGCGTCGGCCGTGGCGCCGGTGTCGCCACCTTCGGTCGCCTCGGTCGCGAGGTCGATGGTGTCGCCGGCGCCCGATGCCTCCGAGCCTTCGCGCCACGCCGTTCGGGTCGCCGGGTCGGACTCGCTCAGGTACGGCACGCCCCCGGACGGGACGGCTTCGAAGAGCTGCGTCGCGTCCTGGCCTGCGCCCGATCCGACAGGCCCGGTGATCTCACCCGGTTCGACGGGCGCCGGGATGGTCGGGCCGCTGAACGTCGGTCGGGAGGACGTCGTGATCGCGTCGCGCCGCTCGACCCGGTCGAGGTCGGAGCGAATGACCGCGGCGAGGCGATCGCGGTAGTCCTTCTCGTAGGCGACGAGCGCGTCGACGACATCGTCGAGTTCGCTGCGACGCGCCTCGAGCTCGCGCAGCTCGTGCTCGACCCGCACCCGTTCGACTTCGTGGATGCGTCGGACCTCGACCTCGGCGTCGGCGATGAGCTTCTTGCTGCGTGTCTCGGCACCACCGACGATCTCGCGGGCTTGGGCCTTGGCATCGGAGACGGCCTCGTCGGCGACGCGCTGTGCGAGCATCAGCGTGCGCGCGGCCTTCTCGGCGTTCTCGGCCTCGAGATTCGCGGTGTCGGGCGCTCCCGACACGTCGATGACGGCGGCCGTCGAGGCGGCCGACGCGGCCGCGAGCTGCGCGCCCAGCTGCTGGACCCGCAGTTCGAGTTCCTCGATGGTGGCCGCGGCTCGCTCAAGCAGATCCTCGACCTCGTCGCGGTTGTAGCCACGGAACGACTCGCCCAGGTCGCTCTCTCGCAGTTCCCTTGCGGTCACGTCCATGCGGCAAGAGTAACGGCCACGCGACCGAGAGTGGTGGACTCATCGCCCGTTCGCGGCACGTTTGGCGGGTTTCTCGGCGGGCGCGGGTTTCCTTGCGGGCACCGGGATTGCCTGCAACGCAGGGATTCGTCGCGAGCGCCGGGATCGGTCGTCAAGGGTCGGGCGCGCGGGCCTTCAGGGTTCGCAGAGCGCGCCGAACACCACGAACAGCACGAGCAGCACGACGACGAACGACAGGTCGATCGGTCCGGCCGACGGCATGAGCCGGCGCATCGGCAACAAGATCGGTTCGGTGAGGTCGACGACGATGTGCTGCACGGTGGCGAACGGCGAACCGTGACGCGGTGGGGGGAAGAACGTCATGACCATCCGCAGCGCCATGATCGTGATGTAGGCGAGGATCAATGCGCACAGGACGTTCATGGTGTCGGCGCGAGGATCAGCGGGCGCGGTACAAGCCGCGGGCGGACAGTTGTTCGACCTCGTCGTCGGAGACGTCGACGTTCCGCGGCGTCAACAGGAAGACATGATCGGCGGCCTTGGACATCGTCCCGTCGAGTGCGTAGCACAGGCCGCTCGCGAAATCGATGAGACGACGCTGCAGTTCACGATCGACGTCCTGGAGGTTCATGATGACAGGCTGCGCGTCCTTCATGCGGTCGCCGATCTCCTGGGCGTCGTTGAAGGAGCGCGGCTCGATGACGTGCACGCGCGCCGCCGCCGGGACCGCGCGAGCCACCGGAGCAACACCACGGCTGGAAGCACTCTGGGGCACCACGGTGGGCTCGGTTCGCGCGCCTCGAGTGACCGTCACCGCGCCGCTCGGGCTCTCGCTCCGTTCGCCCCGTTCGCCCACCGGGCGCATCGGCCGGACGACCGGCTCGGTCGCGGCGCGACTGGCGACGGCACGCGCACTGGCGCGGGGCCGCGCGGGTGCGGTCTCGTACTGCTCGTCGTCGTAGTCGGCGTAATCGGCGTCGGCTGCGTACTCGTCCGGGAAGCCGTCGTCCAACGGATAGCCCGCCGCTTCGTCGTCGACCAGACCCAAGAACTCGGCTGCTCTGCGGAACACCGACATGAGGGATCCCTCCTTCGGGCGAGACTATCCGGGTTCTCCAGGTGACGTGCGCAACCCCGACGTGCCCGGATCGGGCGCGTCGGCATCGAACAATGCGCTGCCGATCCTCACCATCGTCGATCCGTGTTCGACGGCCTGCTCGAAGTCGCCTGACATGCCGAACGACCGCTCGCGGAGGTCGTAGCGGTCGGCGAGCGCACGCGCCTCGTCGAATTCGGGGCGAGGGTCGGTGTCCGGCGACGCGATCGCCATGATGCCCTGGACCGCCAAACCCGCGGTGCGTGCGTGCTCGACCAGTCGACCGAGCGCGTCGGGCCTGCATCCACCGCGGCCGGTTCGCCCGCTGAGGTCCACCTGGACCAGGCAGTGGGCGCCGGGGGCCCGCCGCGCGAGTTCGTCGACGAGCGACACGCGGTCGACGCTCTGCCAGAGCGCGACCACCGGGACGAGTGCCTTGACCTTGTTGGTCTGGCACTGGCCGATCATGTGCCAGGTGATCGCGCGGTCGCGCACGCGCGGGTCGCGCGCTCGCGCAAGCAGTTCGTCGGCCCGGTTCTCCCCCAGGTCGTGCAGACCTGCGTCCACCACGTCGAGCACTGCTCCGGTCGACCGGGTCTTGGTGACGGCGACGATCCTGATCGCGCCGGGCAGGCGACCGGATCGGCGTGCCGCGGCGGCAACCCGCTCGACGACGCGCGCGACCGCCGTCGCCGCGTCGGTTCCCCCGTTCAGCGGAGGAAGTCGGGGACGTCGAAGTCGTCGTCGTCTGCCGCCCCGAGATCGAGCGCGTCGTCGCCGAGGATCGACTCCTCGTCGCGCAGCCCCAGTCCCTCGCTCGCCGAACGCACCCGCCCGCGCACCGCGGCTTCGCCCTCGAAGCGATCGAACCCGGCCGCGATCACGGTGATGCGAACCTCGTCACCCAGCGCGTCGTCGACGACCGCGCCCACGATGATGTTGGCGTCAGGGTGCGCGGCTTCGGTGACGATCTCGGCCGCCTCGTTCAACTCGAACAGCCCGAGGTCGGACGGGCCCGAGATGTTGATGAGCATCCCGCGCGCGCCCTCGATGCTCGCCTCGAGCAGCGGGCTCGAGATCGCCGAACGAGCCGCGGTGGCAGCGCGCCCTTCGCCGGCCGCGTAGCCGACGCCCATCAACGCGCTCCCCGCGTTCGTGAGCACGGTCTTGACGTCGGCGAAGTCGGTGTTGATGAGCCCGGGTGTGGTGATGAGGTCGGTGATGCCCTGCACACCCTGCAACAGGATCTCGTCGGCGCGCTTGAACGCGTTGAGCATCGACGTCTTCTCGTCCGACACCTGGAGCAGGCGCTCGTTCGGGATGATGATGATGGTGTCGACCTTCTCCTTCAGCTTGCCGATGCCGCTCTCCGCCTGGACCGCGCGCCGGCGGCCTTCGAACGAGAAGGGGCGGGTCACTACGCCGATCGTGAGGGCGCCGAGCGCCTTGGCGATCTCGGCGACGACCGGAGCCGCGCCGGTCCCCGTTCCGCCACCCTTGCCGGCGGTGATGAACACCATGTCGGAACCCTTGAGCACCTCTTCGATCTCGTCGCGGTGTTCCTCAGCGGCCTGGCGGCCAATGTCAGGGTCCGAACCTGCGCCAAGCCCTCGTGTCAGCTGGCGGCCGACGTCGAGCTTCACGTCGGCGTCGGAGAGCAACAGCGATTGCGCGTCGGTGTTGACCGCGATGAACTCGACGCCCTTCAGCCCGGCGTCGATCATGCGATTGACCGCGTTGCAGCCACCGCCACCCACGCCGACCACCTTGATGACGGCGAGATAGTTCTGCGGGGAGCCGACCATGACGGCACCTCTTTCCTTGTGGCTGCGTGGCATGGGACGCTCAGGGGCTCAGGACGGGCAGGACGGCGGAGTTCGGGAGCTGAGGGCGAGGGCTGGGAGCCGGGCATCCGGCCCGGGGGCATCCTGCACGGTGAACTTGTCATCGGCAGCGACTCTCGACCTCAACTCAAGGTGGAGAGTTATGTCAACCTACGCTGATCGTCGAGACTCTACCTGGTTCGCGTCCCGGCTTCAATCACCCTCCCTCGCGCGGAATCGAGCGAGCGCGGTCACGATCCGAACGCACTGCGCTACCTGCTCGTCGGGACATGGGTACACACGTTGATCTCGCGGATCGGCGAAGCGATCGATGCCTGCTGATCGAGGATGGCGAGTGCGATCTTGCCCTTCTCGCGGATACCTTCCGCCTCGCACAGCTTCACCCGCACACCGCTTCGCAGCACCAGGTCGACCCCGCTGCCGGCATCGATGCGCGCCACCTCGAGCGCCAACCGGCGCGGGAGTGCGACCGTCACGGCACCGACTCCCGGCGGGTAGAGCACACCGCCGACCGCCGGGACACGCCGCGGCCCGACGATCTCGACAAGTCCCTCGGGCGCGACGTCGACGAGATCGAGCACCCGACCGTCAGCGCCGAGCAGCGCGACGCGGCCGTCACTGCGGACGAATGCGCTCGCGTCGTACTCGCGGATCGTGATCGTGATGGTCGACGGCCAACGCCGCTTCACGGTGGCATCGTCGACCCAGGCGAGCCGTTCGACTCGACGCTCGACGGCGCCGATGTCGACCGACCAGATCGCAGTACCGAGCCGGACCTTGGCCGCGGCCAACACCGTCTCGACCGACTCGTTGCCGGCGCCTTGGACGTCGACGCGATCGACGTCGAAAACCGCGGCACGAGCGAGGACCGACGCGAATGCGGCGCCGACAATCGCGACGACGACCGCAACGAGCACGACGAGACGCCGCTTCGTACGCTCGACGCGCACGTCCGCGATGCGCGCGGCCATCCTGGGATCGACGTCGCGCGACGGTGACACACCACGTCCGCGATCGTCGGCGAGACCGCCGGTGAGATCGTCGTCGAGGTCGGCCCCGAAGGGCGCGAGGCCGTAATCGTCGACCGTCGGCCCCGCCGAGGTCGTGGAGTCTGCCGCCGGGTCGTTCGGGCGCGAAGCGGTGGCCACCGCGCCGTCGTCGCGGACGGGCATGGGACCGTCGGACATCGCTGTCATGCTTCCACTCCGGGAGGCCCATCCGGTGGATCCCCTGCTCCTGTGAGGACGTGCGGTGCGAACCCGACCAGGCGCAGTTCCGGACGCAGTACGACGCCGAAGGTCTCGTGTACGACGTCTCGAACATGGGTGATGAGAGCGACGACGTCGGCCGCACGCGTTCCCGCGTCGGCCTGCACGAAGTTGGCGTGTTTGGGGCTCACGATCGCCCCACCAATCCGGGTGCCCTTCAATCCCGCGGCGTCGATCAGCCGGCCGGCGGAGTCGCCCGGTGGATTCACGAACACGGATCCGCAGTTCTGACCGCCTGGTTGGTTGGCGCGGCGCCAGCGCACGATCTCGTCGATCTCGGCACGCGCCGCGCCGGCTTCGCCGCGCTCGGCGCGGAACGTTGCCGCGACCACGACGTCACGATCGCCGAGGTTGCTGTGGCGGAAGGTGAGCCCCAGTTCGTCCGGAGTCCGCTCGTTGATTTGCGACTCGCCAAGCGTGAGGATCGCGGCGCGCGCCAGCACATCGACGGTTTCCGCGCCGTGCCCGCCCGCGTTCATCCGGATCGCGCCACCGACGCTGCCCGGGATCCCCACGTAGAACTCGAGACCGCGCAACCCGAGTTTCGCAGTCTGGCGCGCCAACACCGGCAACGCCGTCGCCCCGCCGGCGCGTACCTGCGACGCCTCGTGGGCACCGGCAGAGTCGATGCCCTCGAACGACGGGCCGAGGCGCACGGCGACGCCGTCGAACCCGGCATCCGCGACGAGCAAATTCGAGCCGCGTCCGACAACCACCACTTCGCCCGTCCACGACGCGAGCCGCCCGCTCACCGCGATCAGCGCCTCGGTCGATTCGACTTCGACGAGCAGCGCGATGGGACCGCCGGCGCGGTAGGTCGTGAGCGGCGCCGAGTCGACCTCGCGCGCGATCGCCGTCACCTGGGCGAGATCGCGAGCGAGCGCGTCGAGTGCATCGGCAGCGCGCGACCCCGCGGCAGGTACCCGCGCGTTCATCGCGCCGACGCGATGCGCGCCCAGTCGTCGTGCACCTTGGTGATCGTCCCGCAGCCGAGCGTCACGATGCAGTCGCCCGCGCGAGCGTGTTCCCACGGCACGGTGGCGAGGTCGTCCCATTCGGGGATCGACACGACCGCCAGGCCGGGACGGGACTCATGGATGGCCTGTACCACGAGTTGATCGGAGACACCCTCGATCGGCGCCTCGAACGCCGCGTCGAGACCGGTGACGACCACCAGATCGGCGGCGTCGAACGCCTCGCCGAACTCGGCGGCGTGCCGGGCGATGCGCGTGTAGCGATGGGGCTGGAACACCGCGATCACTCGCGCCCAGCCACCTTCGCGGGCACGCGCCAGCGTCGTGCGAACCTCGGTGGCGGTGTGCGCGTAGTCGTCGAAGCAATCGGCGCCGTTGCACGTGCCCCGGAACTGGAATCGTCTCGCGACGCCGCTGAACCCGGCCAGGGCTTCGGCCGCGACTTGCGGCGCGACCTCTAGCGCGGTGGTCAGCGCGAACGCGCCGACGGCGTTCTGTGCCATGTCCCGCCCGCGCAGCCGCAGGTCGACGTCGACCTCGTCGCCGCCGCACTCGATCGTGACGCGCGATCCGGTCGGGGTCGGCGTGTAGTCGCGCGCGTGCACATGCGCAGTCGGCGCGAAGCCGTAGGTCCGTGCGTTCGGGCGAGCGTCGGCGAGCGCGCGGGTCACGGGGTCGTCAACGCACAGGACCGCGAGCCGCTCGGTCGTGTCGATGAAGGTCTCGAAGCCCCACACGAGGTTGGCGATGTCGTCGCCCCAACGGTCGAGGTGATCGGCCTCGATGTTGGTCACGAGCGCGGCGTTTCGGGGAAAGTCGAGGAACGAGTGATCGCTTTCGTCGCCCTCGACCACGAGCCATTCACCGTCGTGGTCGTAGCCGGCATTCGTGCCGAGTTCAGTGATCGTTCCGCCGACGAAGAAGCTCGGGCAGTGGCCGGCGGCGCGCAAGATCGAGGTCACCATGGCGCTCGTGGTCGTCTTGCCGTGCGTCCCCGACACCACCGCGACGTTGGGTTTCGTCGCGGCGATGAGCCGCATCGTCTCGCCGCGACTCAGCACCGGGATCCCACGCTCGGCGGCGGCGAGCAGTTCGGGCAGGTTCCGGGGGACCGCGGTCGCGACGGACAAGGCATCGAGGCGCGCGGTCGAGCGCGTCACGTGATCGGCGTCGTGGCCGAGTTCGACCTCGATTCCGTCGCCGGCGAGCGTCGCGAGGACGGGCGCGTCGGTGATGTCGCAGCCGCTGACCGAGTGCCCGAGTTGATGGAGGTAGCGCGCGATGGCGCTCATCGCGTAGCCGCCTACTGCGACGACATGGACGCGCCGAGGCTCTCCCAGGTCGAATCCGCGCACCGCAACGACGGCACCCGATCGAGTGTCGCGAACCATCACTCAAATCCCCCGTGCTGCGAGAGGAGGTGCGCGACGGCGCGGGCGGCGTCGGGCCGCGCGAGCGAATGCATCGCCAGCGACATCCGCTCCAGTCGATCACCATCGGCGAGGAGAGCGTCGAGTTCGGTCGCGAGGCGGGCGCCGTCACACTCCGATTCGGGGAGGTGCACCGCCGCCCCGGCTTCGGCACAGGCACGCGCGTTCGCCGTCTGGTGATCTTCGGCCGCGCCCGCCCAGGGCACGACGATCGCCGGCATGCCCACGGCAGCGAGTTCCCACACGCTGCCGCCACCGCGGGTGACCATGATCGTCGCGTCTGCATAGAGGCGTGCCATGTCGTGCTCGTAGGCGACGATCTGCACGGACAGTCGGTCATCGTCGCACCGCATTGCGCCGTAACGCGCTGCGCACGAGTCGTAGTGCGCAGGGCCGGTGACGAGTTCGACCGCGACGTCGTCGCGGCCGCGCCACCGGTCGCACAGCGCGAGCGTCGCGTCGTTCAGCACGCCCGCGCCGAGCGAAGCGCCGACCACACCGACGAGCGGGGGTACGACCGGACGGCGCGCCGCGGCAACGATGTCGGGACGAACCGGATTGCCGGTGACGATCGCGCCCCGCAGCGGTGTTCCCGGCACCGAGACCGCCGGCCGAGCGCCGAGGCGGACGGCGATGCGGTTGGCGAGGCCTGGACGACCGTTCTGCTCGTGGACGACGACTGGGACGCGGCGCAGCCGTGCGAGTGCGATCACGGGCAACGAGACGTAGGCGCCGAAGCCCACGACGGCACGCGGGCGCACCGAGCGCAGAAGTCGCCAGGACACCACGATCGATCGCATGAGGTCGAGCCCGACCCGCGCGTTCGCGCGCAGCGACGCCCACGATCGGCCGCGCTGCAGCCCGCGCCGGATCGGAACGACGTCGAGGTCGAAGCCAGCGCGTTCGACGGCTTCGCGCGACGCCGGCCGGGCGTCGACGACGAAGCGGATTCGCGCGCTCGGGTGCATCGCCGTGAACGCACGCGCGACCGCGATCGCGGGGTACACGTGACCGCCGGTCCCGCCGGCGACGACCAAGAGGTCGGCCGGTCCTGGACTCACGACAGCGCGGGTCGCGGGCGCGTGGCACGGGGAGTTCCTGCCCGCACCGCGGGGTGGGCGGTCGAACGCGGGATCGGCAACGGCTCACAGTGCCGCGCGACGTTGACCAGGATGCCGGCAGCGATCATGAACGACACGAGCGAACTTCCGCCGACGGAGATGAACGGCAGCGGCGTTCCCGTCACCGGGAGCATCCCAGTCGCCATGGCGGTGTTGATGACGGCTTGGAAGCAGGTCCACGACGTGGCGCCGGCCGCGAGCAGCATCCCGAAACGGTCGCGCGGACCCATTCGGATCGCGACGCGGAAACCGACCATGGCGAAGCCGACGAACAGGCCGAGCACGACCAGCGCACCGAGCAGGCCGAGTTCTTCGCCGATGGCACTGAAGATGAAGTCGGTGTGGACGGCGGGAAGGCCCCCCGACCACTTCGCGCGACCCTCGCCGGGTCCGACACCGGGGATGCCGCCGGTGGCGATGTGGATGATCGACTGGTGGGTTTGGTAGCCCGCACCCGACAGGTCCTCGGTCGGGTTGAGGAACGCCAAGAGGCGCTTGAGTCGCCACGGATACATGAGCACGAATGCCCCGGCGGCTGCCGCGCCGGCGAGCGCCATCACGCCAACGTGCCGGAATCGGACGCCGCCCACGAACAGGATCGTGAAGGCGATCAGGGTGATCTCGATCGCGGTGTCGAGGTCGGGTTCGAGCATCACGAGCGTGCCGAGCACGACGACCATCCCCATCACGGGCGCCAGTACCGCCCGCCAGTCGTGCAGGTAGCGAACGCGTCGGTCGAGCAGCGTGGCGGCGTAGCAGAGCATTGCGAGCTTCGCGAGTTCGCTCGGCTGGAACCCGAACGATCCGAATTCGATCCAGCGGCGGGCGCCGTCGCGCCGCGACCCGATGCTCGGCATCAGGACCGCGAGAAGCGCGATCCACGCGACGATCACGACGAGCGGCATCCAGGTGCGCCAACGTCGGTAGTGGACCCGTGAGGTGATGACGAACGCGACGACACCGATGCCGGCCCACATGAGTTGCCGCTGGAATCCGCTCCACGCCGATCCGCCTTCCTCGAGTCCGAGGACCGACGACGTCGACAGGACCATCAAGAGGCCGAGGACGACGAGCAATGCGACGATGGCGATCATCGTGAGCGACAGCGGAGTGTGTGGAGGCCGTTCACCGCGACGCGTCACCGCCGACCATGCGTGCAATTGCCGCACCACGCGGGCGCGGCGCGTCTCGACGGCGGAAGCGACGCTGGGACTCATCGGGCGACCTCGGTGTGCGGCGGGGACGTCTCGGACGTCGAGGGTAGGCGCTCGACGCCCACCGGAGCGGTGATCGGCGCCTCGGTGCGCGCTCGTACCGCCCGCGCGAACGCGTCGCCGCGTGCTGCGTAGTCGCTGAACGCGTCGAAGCTGGCGCATGCCGGCGAGAGCAGCACGACGTCGCCGGGTCGCGCGGCGCGCGCGGCGGCCGCGGCAACCTCGTCCATCGAGTCCGCACGCGTGACTGGGCGCACTCCGGCGAACGCGGCCTCGACGTCGTCGGCTGCGGCGCCGAACGCGACGACCGCGCGGATGCGGTCGGCCGGTCCCGCGATCGGTGCGAGCGAGAGTCCCTTGTTGAGACCACCCGCGCACAACACCACCGAGTCGAACGCTTCGATCGCACACACCGTCGCATGCGGGTTGGTGGCTTTGGAGTCGTCGTAGAAGTCGACGCCGTCGATCGTGGCGATGAACTCCACGCGGTGATGTTGGGTTCGGTACGCCTTCGCCACCGCGCGGATGGCAGGCAGTTCGCCAGCCGCGGCGAGCGCAGCCTCGGCCGCCGCGAGCACGTTGGCTCGGTCGTGCGGCAAGGCACGCGGCAGGTCGGCGGCCGCGAGGACCGGAACTCCGTCTGGGCGCAGCAGCGATCTGCCACCCGTGTCGCGCACGTGGACGACGGAGGACGACGCGGTCGCGGCGAGCCGGCGGGCGGCCGTGTCGTCGCCCACCACCAGGACATCCTCCGCGGCCTGGTGGGCGAACAGCCGCGCCTTGGCTGCGTCGTACTCGGCACGTGACCCGTGCCAGTCGAGGTGATCGTCGGCCACGTTGAGTAACACCGCAACCCGCGGCGAGAAGGCGGCCGTCGTGAACTCGAGCTGGAACGAACTGACCTCGGCCACGACGACGTCGACATCGGCACTCGCCACCGCGATGAGCGGCGTCCCGATGTTGCCTCCGCACGCGACACGCAGCCCGGATTCCCGCAGCATGGCGGCGATCAACTCCGTCACGGTGGTCTTGCCGTTCGTCCCGGTGACCGCGACCAGCGGGACGCGAATTCGTTCGGCCGCCAGGTCGATCTCGCTGCGCACCGCGATCTCGAGCTCGCGCGCGGCGCGGATCAGCGGGTGCGACGGCGGCACTCCGGGACTCGGCACGACGAGCGTCACGGTCTCCGCCCGCAGGAGTCCTGCCCATCCGGATTGGTCGTGGGGTGCTGCGACCACCTCGACACCGAGTCCACGAACGGCATCCGCCCGGGCGAGCACATCGGCCCGGTCGAGATCGTCGTCACTCACGACGAGGCGGCACCCGTCGGGATCGTGGTCACCCGGTTGTTCTCGCAGTGCGCGGACCACTGCCTCGCCGGTCGCACGCAATCCCAACACGAGCGTCGTGGGGCGGCGCGCGTCCCGCTCACGCCCCGACACGATCACTCCCCCACCCCGAGGCGGATGAAGTCGCCGTAGAAGAACCCGAGCGCGACCGCGGTGGACGCGGCGGACAGCAACCAGAACCTGATGGTCACCGTCGTTTCCGGCCAACCCTTCACCTCGAAGTGGTGATGGATCGGCGACATGCGGAAAATGCGTCGCCCGAACCCGCGGAAGCTGATGACCTGGAGCGCGACGGACATCGTCTCCATCACGTAGAGCGCGCCGAGGATAGGCAACAACAAGTGCGTGCGCGTCAGCATCGCCAGTCCCGCGATCCCGCCGCCCAGCGCCATCGAACCGGTGTCGCCCATGATGATCTGGGCAGGTGCCGCGTTCCACCACAAGAAGCCCGCGCAGGCGCCGACCATCGCCGTCGCCACCATCGCCATGTCGAGCGCGTGCGCGGTCTGCACGGCGTAGACGTCGAAGTGGCGGAACTGCCAGAACGCAACGATCGCGAACACGGCGAATGTAAAGGCGCTGGAGCCAGCGGCGAGGCCGTCGAGACCGTCGGTGAGGTTGAGCGCGTTCGTGCAGGCGAGCACGAGGAACACCGCGAGCGCCCCCCAGACCCAAGGACCGAGGTCGACACCGGTGTCACGCGTGAACGAAAGGTGGGTGGAGATCGGCAGGAGGTGGATGGAAGCGACGGCGAACAACAGCCCGATCGCGAGCTGGCCGGCGAGCTTGCCGCGCTTGCGCAACCCGAGGTTGCGCTTGTACTTGATGCCGAGCCAGTCGTCGACGACGCCGACCGAGCCGCAGGCGAGGATCAACGCGACGAGGACCATCCCCGAGTTCGAGAAGCTCACGTGGTCGGTGCGGATGTGGGGGACCAGATAGCCGGTCACGACGCCCGCCATGATGGCAAAGCCGCCCATCGTCGGCGTGCCGACCTTGTGAAGATGTGGGTGCGCGATCGGCCCGTCGTCACGAATCTGTTGGCCGTAGGCGTTGCGGGTGAGCCAGCGGATGAGGGCAGGCGTGAGCGTGACCGAGGTGATGAAGCTCGCGGCCACGGCGAGGAAGATCGAGGTCATGCGCGCGCTCCTTCGCCGGTGCGTGGCTCGCTGACTTCGGTCTCGAACTCGGCGACGAGATCGAGAGCCAAGGCCTCCAGCCCGACGGCGCGGCTCGCCTTCACAAGGACCGCGTCGCCCCGTTCGAGGTCGAGAGCGGCACGCGCCGCGGTGACATCGTCGACGCGACGCACGACGACCCCGGCGGCGCGGGCCGCGGCGTCGAGCGAGTCCATCGCCCGTCCTGTGCCGACCGCAATGACGACATCGATCCGATGTTCTGCGCAGCGACGACCGATCTCCGCGTGGGCCGCAACCGCGGTCGGACCGAGTTCGCGCATCTCGCCGAGCACCGCGTGCCGGCGACCGGGCACCGGCAGGTAGCGCAGTGCGGACAGTGCGGCCGCGACCGAGTGCGGGTTCGCGTTGTAGGCGTCGTTCAGCACGACAACGCCGGCGGCCGTCGATGTCAGTTCCATCCGCCACAACGATCCCGACGCGGACTCCAAGCCCGCCGCGACGACGTCTGGGGTCACACCGGCGTCCAGCGCGACCGCGGCGGCCAGCGCGGCGTTCGCGGCCTGGTGCGCACCGCGCAGTCCGAGGCGCGCCCGGACCGTTCCCCACGGCGTCGTCAGTTCGACGTCGGCGCGAAGGTCGGGACCCGTCTCGATCCGGGCGATGCGCACGTCGACCGCGCCGCCGCTCCCGACCGTGAGGACACGGCCGCGGACCCGTGCTCGAAGTCGCGCGGTCGCCGGATCGTCGGCGTTCAGCACCGCCAGACCACCGACCGGCAGGGCGTCGAGCAGTTCGCCCTTCACCGACTCGATACCCTCGACACCGCCGAGATGCTCGGCGTGTGCCGCACCCACATTGGTCACGACGCCGACGTCGGGATCGGCGATCGCACACAGCGCCGCGATGTTGCCCGCGAAGCGTGCGCCCATCTCGCAGATCACGAACTCCCGGTCGGCTGCGGCGCCAAGCAAGGTGATCGGTAGGCCGATCTCGTTGTTGAACGACGCTCGGTTCGCCGCGACGCGAGTCGCCGGACCGAGTGCTGCCGCGAGGAAGTCCTTGGTCGAAGTCTTGCCCGTCGACCCGGTGATCCCGACCACTCGTGCGGCGGCGAGTTCTTCGGAACGAGTTGCACGCGCGAGCGCGCCGAGGGCGTCGAGCACGTCGTCGACCACGACGAACGAACCCTCGACACCGCCGGGGATCCGGGCGACGAGCGCCGCGGCTGCGCCGCGAGCGAACGCGTCTCCGACGAAGTCGTGACCGTCGCGTTTGGCATCGGCCTCACCCGCGAGCGCCACGAAGCATTCGCCGGGCTCGATCACGCGCGAGTCGTTGGAGAAACCCTCGACGATCGTGGTCCCCGCACCGCGGCGCTCCCCGCCGGTCGCCCGCGCGATGCGATCGAGAGTGAGCTTCACGCGCTCAGCCCCAACTCGGCGAGGAGGTCGCGGGCAACGACGCGGTCGTCGAACGGCACCGTGCGCCCGTGCGCAGTCTGACCGGCCTCGTGACCCTTGCCCGCGACGAGCACCGCGTCGCCCGGCCGTGCGGCCTCGAGCGCGCGGCGAATCGCTCGGCGACGGTCGAGCTCGACCTCGGGGAGCCGGTCCGCGGGTCCGAGCCCCGCGAGCACATCGGCGGCGATCGCCTCGGGGTCTTCGCCACGAGGGTTGTCAGAGGTCAGCACGGCGAGATCGGCCCGTTCGGCCACCACTTTGCCCATGAGCGGTCGCTTCGCCGCGTCGCGATCGCCACCGCAGCCATAGACGACGATCACCCGCCCGGACCCCACGATCGTCCGCAGCGCGCCGATCACGACCTCGAGCGCGTGCGGCGTGTGCGCGTAGTCGACGACCACGGTCACGGGTGCGGCCCCGGACACCAACTCGAGGCGGCCGGGTACCGGTGCCACAGCGGCGAGGCCGATGCCGATCGTGCGGTCGTCGATGCCGACGGCGCGCGCAAGGCCAGCGGCGACGAGTGCGTTGGCGACATTGAATCGACCGAGCAACGGAAGCGCGACTTCGAGGTCGGCGCGCGCCGAACGGAGCGTAAAGCTCGTCCCGGCCCGTCGCGCCTGGATCTCGGTCGCGACCAAGTCGGCAGTGACGCGACCGGACGCATCGGCCACGGCGACCGTGGTGACGTCGAGCCCCGCGGCCGTGGCGCGCTCGGCCATTCGCCTCCCCCACTCGTCGTCGAGCGCGATCACGGCGCGCTCGGCGAACACGGGGCTGAATAACCTCGCCTTGGCGTCGAAGTACGCCTCGAGGTCACCGTGCAGATCGAGGTGCTCGCTCGACAGGTTCGTGAAGCCGACGACGGCAAAGCGCGTTCCGTCAACGCGGTGCTGATCGAGCGCGTGCGACGAGACCTCGATCGCGGCCAGGTCGACGCCGTCGGTTCGCATCGCCGCGAACGCGGCCTGGAGTTCGTGCGCCTCTGGGGTCGTGAAGCCGTACGTACGCTCGTTCGCCCGCCACCGCGCGCCCAACGTGCCGAGCACCGCGGGGCGCATACCGGCCGCCGCGCCGATGGACTCGAGCAGGTGCGTGACGGTCGTCTTCCCGTTGGTGCCGGTAACCCCGACGACGGCAATCGCACGCGACGGTTCGCCGGCGAGGCAGGCCGCGAGCGGACCGAGCGCGGCGCGAACCGATGGCACAATGATGACCGGCACGTCCGCCGGCACGCCGGGCGGACTGCGTTCGGCGAGGACGGCGACGGCACCCGCACGCACTGCGTCGGCGGCATGATCATGCCCATCGTGGTGCGCCCCGACAACACACGCGAACAGGTTCCCGGGGCGCGCGACGCGGCTGTCGATGGCGATGTGGTCAACGTCGGGATCTGGATCGTCGGCACCGTTCGACCTCGCTTCGGCGTCGACGGGAGTTCCCGTCACGGGGCCGGCGATGCGATCGCCCAGCAGATCGGCCAGCCGCACTTCGTTCCCTGCTCCTACGGTCGGCACCGGATCCTACGGTCGATCGCCCGTGGTGACGGCCTCGCCCGCGCGCGCCGCTGCCGCTTGCCGTTCACGCCGGGCCGTGCCGGAGCGCTCGGCTCGGCCGGCACTTGGCTGTTCTCCCTTGGCATCGGCCTGCTCGGCTGCCGCGGCCGCCGCGGCTTGCGCGGCGATCGCCCGCTGCCGGAGCGCCGCGTCGACCTCGGCATCCGTCGGGACGTGGCAATCCGCGCCTGCGGTCGCCGCGAGTTGGGCCTCCGACACCGCAGTGGGCGCGGGTGCCACGCCGACGCGGTGCAGCGCGAACTCCATGATCTCTGAGAACGGCGGCGCCGAGGCCTTGCCGCCCGCGGCGCTGCGGGGCTCGTCGAGCCAGACGATCGCGGCGAGTCGCGGATCGTCGGCGGGCGCGAAGCCGACGAACGACGCCGTGGTCAAGTTCTCGATATAGCGACCCCACTTGAACTTGCGCGCGGTTCCTGTCTTGCCCGCGACCTCGTAGCCCGGGATCGCCGCGCACGCCGCGGTGCCGTCGGTGATGACGTCACGCATCATGTCGGTCATCACCGCCGCGGTGCGGCCGCTGACGACGCGACGTCCGACCTGCGCCGGCTGTTCGCGCCGCTCACCGTCGGGAGCGACGAAGGCCGACACGATCTGCGGATGAACCGCGCGGCCTCGGTTGGCGATCACCGCGGCGGTGTCGAGCACCTGGAGAGGTGTCGCCGCGACGCCGTAGCCGATCGCGGTCGAGACGAGACCGGTGTCGTAGTAGCGGTCGGGGTGCGTGAGACGCCCGGCGACCTCGCCGTCGACCCCGGAGCCCGGACGCTGTTGGAAGCCCCAACGCTGCATCGCGGCGTCGAGCGTGTACGCGTTGAAGCACTGACGCGCGATGTGCGCAGCACCGACGTTGCTGGACATCGCCAGGATCTGGCGCGTCGTGACGATCTGCGGCCGGCGCCAATCATCCTTGACCGGGGTCATGCCGTTGTGGATCTGGTACGGCAGATCGAACGCACTGTCGGCGGAGATGCCGCACGTTGGGTCGTCGATCGCGCTTGCGATGGTCACGATCTTGTTGGTCGAGCCGGGTTCGTAGGTGCCCGCGACCGCATGGTTGAGCTGGCCGGGTCCGACTGGGTCGGCACGCAGGTCGTCGTCGCCGACGCCATCGCGTTCGTAATCGGCGAGCGCGAGGATCTCGCCCGTGCCGATGTCGAGCACAATGGCGACGCCGCGCGCCGCGTCCTGCGCGTCGATCTGATTGCGCAGGACCCGCTCGGTCGAATCCTGGATCGCCGAGTCGATCGTCAGCACGATGTCGTCACCCCGGTGCGCCTCGACCGACGCGTCGCGCCCGCCGGGGATGACCCTGCCACCGCGATCGCCTTCGAATTCGATGTGACCGGGGGCGCCGCGCAACCGCGCGTCGTAACGAGCCTCGATGCCAGCGTCGCCGACGACCCCCGCGCCGCCTTCGAAGTGCGCCTGCCCGATCAAGGTGCGGGCCAGGTCGCCGTTCGGGTAGGTACGTTGCGAGCGGGTGTCGATCCCGACACCGGGAACCTGCATCCGGTGGAGGGCGTCGACCTGCGCCGCCGAGAGCGGCTCCGACGAGAGCGGCTCATAGCGCGGCGATCCGTCGCCGTCCGGGCGCACGGCGCGCAGGATCGAGGCCTCGTCGACACCGAGCACCGGGCTGAGCACGTCGGCCATGCGCGCCCGGTCGCTCGGGTTGACGAGCGTCGGGTCGACGTACGCGTAGTCGCGCAGGACGTCGAACGCGAGGTAGCGGCCGTTGCGGTCGAGGATGCTGCCGCGCGATGCCGGAACCGGGAAGCGAATCGTGCGCTGGCTCGACGCGCTGGGCGCCAATGAACCGCGCGACAGGACCTGCAGGTCAACGAGCCGCACCGCCACCACGCCGAACAACAACGCGGTGAGCGACAGCATCACGGTGATGCGAACCCGTGCCTGTCCGGTGTCACGAGCGCCAAGCGACACGCCGACCCGCTCGGGGCCCCTCGGGCGGCCGGGGCTCCTCGGGCGCCCGGGGCTCCTCGGGCGCTCAGGGAGCCGCGGGTCATGGGGTGCGGTCGGCATCGCCGGATTGGCTCGGGCCGGACGTGCTCGCGCCCGACGTGCTCGGGCCGGAGCCTCCGGAGGTGCTGGTCGCGGTTCCACCGCGCGGCGTGGTGCGCAGGTTCGGCACGACGACCGTGCGGTAGTCGCCCGGCCGGACCATCCCGAGCGCGGCCGCCGCGGAGATGATGCGCTCGGGCGACGACGCCAGCGCGACCTGCTCGCGCAGTTCGAGGTTGCGGCGTAGGGCGCGGCGCGTGTCTTCTTGGACCCGGTCGAGTTCGAAGCTCTGCTGCGCCATCACGACGTGGGCACCGACGATGATGAACAGCGACGCGAGGGTGGCAAGTCCTCCCAGGCCGAGCAACGCGCGGACGAGCGAGCGGCCACGGGCGGGCCGGGGAGCGACCTTGAGGTGGCGCGGGCCATCTTCGGGCGGAGCGACCGGAAGGTCGAGTTCGCGGGCCTGGTCGCGGTGGACCGGCTCTGGAGCAGACTCGACGCTCACGACGCCGCGCTCCGTCGCAGCCGATCCGATTCGCGCTCCACGGCTTCGAGTCGCTCGACGGCGCGCAGGCGCGCACTCTCGGCACGCGGGTTCTCGGCGATTTCGACCGGCCGGGGTCGGATCGGTCGCTTCGTCAGGATTCGCACGAGCGGGCGATCGGCGCCCGCGGCGCGCGCGACCCGCTCGGACTCGGAGAGCGGCAGGCGCGCCGGCGTGGCCTCGCGATCCGCCGCTCCGGCCCACGACGCGAAGCGTTGCTTGACCATGCGGTCCTCAAGCGAGTGATACGCGAGCACCAGGACGCGACCGCCCGGCCCGACGAGGTGCACCGATTCGTCGAGGCACGCCGAGAGGTTGGGCAGTTCGCGGTTCACCTCCATGCGGATCGCCTGGAAGGTGCGCTTGGCGGGATGCCCACCGCGTCGACGCGCGGGCGCCGGGATCGCCGCGCCGATGGCCGCGACGAGATCGCCCGTGGTCCGCAGAGGGCGTGACCGCACGATCGCTCGGGCGATGCGGCTGGCGTGGCGTTCCTCACCGAAGGTGCGGATCAACGCGGCGAGGTCGGCCTCGTCGTATTCGTTCACGACGTTGGCCGCGCTCAGCGTCGCGGTCGGATCCATGCGCATGTCGAGAGGTGCATCGAGGCGGTAGGCGAAGCCGCGCTCGGCGCGATCGAGTTGCGGACTCGACACTCCCAGGTCCAAGAGCAGTCCCACGACGTTTCCCCTTCCGGCGGTCACCTCAGCAAGGCGACCGAACTCGCTGTGCACGAACTCAACTCGGTCGCCGAAGCGAGCGAGCCGGGAGCGAGCCGCGTCGAGGGCGTCGGGGTCGCGGTCGATCGCGAGGTACTGCCAGTCGGGGCGCGCGTCGAGCAGGAGGGCCGCGTGTCCCCCTCCCCCGACCGTGCCGTCGACGAGCAGTCCGGGCGGTGCGCCGAGCATGAGTTCGACGACCTCCCGGCCCATCACCGGGAGATGTCGGAACTCGCTCACGTGGCCGACCCCCTCGCCGCCGTTCGCCGTGCCCCTCGTCGCGGGGCCCTCCTCCAGACCCCCGGTCGACTGGGACCGCTCGGGATTTCTCCCCCGAGATCGGCTACGGCTGAAAGCGGGCGGAGTAGGGGCCAACAACCGCGCCGGCCGGGGGTCTGGAGCAGGGCCCAGGTGCGATACCCGGGACCGTCTGCGTTGCTTGTCAAGTCGTGCGTGCTGTTGGGTGAAGCTTGTGCCGGGCGACACCGGTCAGAAACTGATGTCCCGTCCTTGGAACTGCTCGTTGATGCGGATGTCCTGTTGGGCGTCCTCGAGCGCCCAGCGCTCGCGGTCCCAGATCTCGACCCGGGTGCTGTTGCCGATGACCGTGACCTCGCGATCGATCCCGACCTTGTCCCGAAGGACCTGCGGGACGGCGATACGGCCCTGCGAGTCGGGGACGAACTCGAAGCTGCGGGAGAAAAAGCCGCGAGCTTGGTTGGCCACCGCTTCCTCCCCCGTGCGCTGCCGTTCCCGATGCATCGCCGCCACCTCGTCGAAGACGGGCCTCGTGAACAGCGCCAGGCATTGGCCGGTCGGCTGGGTCAGGTACCCGCCGGCTTGGAACTGCTCCCGAAACTTCGCCGGGAGGATCAGCCGCCCCTTCGGATCAAGCGTGTGCTCGTACGAGCCCGTGAAGACCACGTTGATCACACCACCTGAGCCTCAGAAGACCACACACCCCCCGTTGTCACCACCAACCACACCCTAACTCTCCACTTCACTCCCTGTCAAGGAGCATCGATCCACTTTCCTCCACCGAAGCTACCGCGCGGCGCGGCGAACGTCAACGGGGGACGGAGCGGGACCGGGCAAGCTGGAAGGGCGGGAGACTCGGGTCGCCGATCGGAATACCGCTGCCCGACCCTCGAGCGACTCAGGGCGCGAGGCCGGCCGCGACGTCGTGCAGACGCTGTCGCCAGGCCGCGGCAGTTCTATCGCTGCGGATCGTGTGCTCGAGGCGCAGGTCGAACTCGGAGACCCGTGAGCTGATCTGGGCGTCGAGTCGGGCCCGCAACCCGTCGAGTCGCAGAATCTCTTCGCCAACCCGGCTGGGCAGGTCGACCGCGGCGAGCTGGTCGACGACCAATTCGGCTGCGAGCAGCGGATCGTCGGCAACGACGCGGGCGAAGCCGAACAGCGGGCACCCGGACGCTTCCCGCGGCGCTGCGAACGATCGCATCCCGACAGGGAAGCGAACGTTTGTTCGTTGCAGCCGGGTCTCGCGTCAGCACGAAGACCGGCCGATCATCCCCGCTCAGGCGGGGACCGGTTCGCGGCTGAGCCAAGCCTCGGCCTCGGCTCCCAGGTAGCGCGCCCACGCCGGATCGAGATGGCCGGCGGTGGCCACGACCCACATCGAGACGTGGGGCGCAACCGGGGCGCGACCTAAGCGCATGCCGCACTCTCCGGGGAGGTTGTCCTCCTTGCGCGAGTTGCAGGGGCGGCAAGACGCGACCACGTTGTCCCAGCTGTGGCTCCCGCCGCGCGAGCGCGGTACGACGTGGTCGAGGTTCTCGGCCGGCCGGCCGCAGTACTGGCAGCGGCTGTGGTCGCGGGCGAACACGGCCCGGCGCGACAACGGCACGCACGACCGGAACGGGACGCGCACGTAGTGGTTGAGGCGGATCACTCGCGGCACCGGAACGCAGGTTCGCTCGGAGTGGAATTCGGCCGAGTCGCGCTCGATGATCTCGGCCTTCTCCTTGAGCACGAGCACGACCGCCCGGCGGGCAGGCAGCACGCAGAGCGGCTCGAAGCTCGCATTGAGCAACAGCGCTCGCGTCATACTGCCTCCCTTCGGTCGATTCGCCGAGCAGCGTAACGTCGAGCCCGACCGCGATGCTGCAAAATCATCGCTCGCGACACCAGCGCAGGTAGCCGACGACCTCGTGCACGCGCGGAGCGCCGCGGCTGCCGTAGGCCGTCTCGAACCGGAATCGCAGGTAATCCCGATCGGGCCGCGGCAGGTACGGAGCGTGACGCCACCAGCCGGCCGGGCAGGCTCGCAATCCGATGCGCAGCGCAGCGAGCCACAAGGTCGGACGCAACGCGACGGCGAGCGCGACGCGCAGCCAGAACCAGCGCGAGCGCGCCGCGACCGGCACGGAGAGGACCGGCGACGGCGCGACGCCGGCGCGTCGCCCGTCGTGAACCGAATCGCCCGCAGTGACGTCCATCCATCCTGACGGTAGCGTTCTGTGCTTCGCCGCCGACCCGCCGAGAGGCCAAGGGGACCCCATGGCGCACGCCAACGGCCAGTTCGAAACCGGTTCGCCTGGCGCTCCCGGGTCACCGGCCGGGTCGTTTCGCGACACGTTCACGGCGATCGTCGACAATGTCGAACACGTGTTGCGAGGCAAGCGGCGCTCGGTCCACCTCGCCGTCGTCGCCCTCTTCGCCGAGGGGCACCTGCTCATCGAAGACGTTCCCGGCGTCGGCAAGACCTCGCTGGCCAAGGCCATCGCCCACAGCATCGACGGCAGTTGGCGCCGCATCCAGTTCACGCCCGACCTGTTGCCGTCCGATGTCACGGGCGTGTCGGTGTGGGACCGGCAACGCTCCGACTTCGAGTTCCGGCCCGGTGGCGTGTTCGCCAACGTGGTACTCGCCGACGAGATCAACCGCGCCTCGCCCAAGACGCAGGCCGCACTGCTCGAGGCGATGGAGGAGCGTCAGGTCACCGTCGACTCCGTGACGCATCGCCTGAACCCACCGTTCATGGTCATCGCGACGCAGAACCCGATCGAGCTCGAGGGCACCTATCCGCTCCCCGAGGCACAGCTCGATCGCTTCTTGATGCGAGTCCGCATCGGCTACCCCGACCGCGACGCCGAGTTGTCGATCCTCGAGTCGCACGGGCGTGGCGAACTCGCCGCCGAACAGCTCCGCCCGGTCACCGACGCGCTGACCGTCGCGCGCTGGCAACAACGGCTCGCCGAGGTCTACGTCGCACCGTCGCTCGCCCGCTACATCCTCGATGTCGCCGAAGCGACCCGTCATCACCGCGACCTGATGCTCGGCATGAGTCCGCGCGGCGCGATCGCGTTGCAGCGTTCGGCTCGCACGCTGGCGGCGAGCCTCGGCCGCAACTATGTCGTTCCCGACGACCTCAAGGCGCTCGCCGCCGCGGTCATCGAACACCGGGTCGTGCTCAGTCCCGAAGCCCAGTTGCGCGGCACCACGGCCGGGGCGGTCGTGAGTTCGATCCTCGACACGGTCGCCGTACCTGCCGACGGATCCGCCGTCCCGCCGGGTGTCGCGGCTGCGGCCGGTACCTGAACGCCGACCCGACGTGGTCGTCACCCGCCGCGGCTGGTCGTTCTTCGGCGCGGCACTCGGGCTCGTCGTCGGGGGTCGGATGCTCGGCCTGCCCCAACTCTGGATCCTCGCGACGGCGACATTCGCGCTCATCTGCATCAGCGCCGCGTGGACGGCGAGTCGCCGGGTCGTGATCGGCGGTGAACGCCGGCCCACCGAACGGCTTCAGGTCGGCGGCGAAGGTCGCGTCGATCTCGTCGTGGTCAACAACGGTGATCGCACGACACCGACCATGGCACTCACCGACACGTTCGACAAAGGGCGCCGCAGCGCGCGCTTCCTGCTCGCCCCGCTGTCGCCGGGTGAGACCGCACGCGCCGCGTACCGCGTCCCAACCGACCGGCGCGGCCGCTTCGAACTCGGCCCGCTCAACGCGGCGATCACCGATCCGTTCGGGCTCGCCGAATCCGACCAGCGGATCATCGACCCCACCGAGGTGCTCGTCTACCCGCGCGTGCACGAGATCCTGCCGCTCCCCGAACTCGGGGGCGACGACCTCGACTCGCACGCCGCCGAACTCCGCGGCCGACCCGACACGGGCGGCGAGTTCCACCTGTTGCGCGAGTACAACGCGGGAGATGATCTGCGCCGCGTCCACTGGAAGGCGACCGCGCGGCGCAGCCGGATGATGGTGCGCCAGGACGAGTCGAAGCGGCGTGCGCCGGTGCTCGTCATGCTCGATGTACGCGCGGGCGCGCACGATCGTGCCTCGTTCGAACTCGCGGTCGAGGCCGTCGCGTCGCTCGCCACCGCGCTCGAACGCGCGCACCGCCCGTTCTCCGTCATGACGACGACCGGCGAAGAACTTGGCCACCTCGGCCAGCGCCACCTCGCGACGGTGCTCGATGCGCTTGCGGTGATCGAGCCTGCGGCCTCGGAGCGCGTCGTGCCTGCACTCGCCGGCCGGCGCGCCACCACGCTCGCGTTCGTCACCGGCCGCGCGCGCGGGACCGATGCAGCCGCGCTCGATCTCATGGTGCGCGCCGGGGGTGGTCTTGCCCTCATCACCACATCCGGTCCGGCGGCCATCGCGACTCGCGGGCGGCGCGCTCCGCTGCTCGTCGAGATCTCGGCCGACCGACCCTTCTCCCCCACTTGGAACACGGCGGTCCTGGCATGGCAACGACCCGATCGAGCGACACTGCACGCGACGACCCGACGCTGATCCCGACGATCGCGCTCGGCGGTCTCGGGGCGGCGGCCGCGCTGGCGTTGACGCGCGTCTTCGAAGGCAGCGCGTGGATGGGTGCAGCGCTCGGCGCGGTCGTGCTGCCGCTCGTGATCGGTTGGGCGTCGTCGCGCGGTCGCTGGAGCGGGCCGGCCACGCTGGCCGCCTGGATCGGCGGAGGCGTGCTGTACACGATCATCACGGTGGTCCCCGGCGAAACCGCGCGGGGCGTCCCCACCGGGCAGGCGGTCGCGGCCTGGTGGCAGGCGCTGCGTGCGGCACCCGAGATCCTGCGGACGAGCACGACGCCCGTCGATCCGACGGCGGGCGCCTTGTTGCTGGCGCTGCTTGCGATCTGGGCCGCCGGCGCGGCCGCATACTGGTCGGCGCTCCGACTCGACGGCACCCTAGGCGCGGTGATGCCGACGCTCGCGCTCTTCGTGGCCGTATCTGCGCTCGGCGACGGTGCCTACGCGCTCCTCTCGGGCATCTACGCGGCGACCTGCGCGCTGTTCTTGCTCGCGCGCCAACAGGTCGTGCTCACCGATCGCCGCACCTGGTTCCATGTGCGCCCAGCCCGGCACAGCCGCCTCCTCGCCGGTGGCCTGGCGACGGTCGCGGCGATCGCGACGCTCGGAGCCGTCCTCGGACCGCAGTTGCCGTCGGCCCAGAGCGCAGCGCTGTTCGACTATCAGGAGTTGGGCGAAGGCCGCGGCGGGCCCGGGACCGTGCGGATCGTCTCTCCGCTCGTCAACATCGGCGACGCGCTCAACCAGGAGACACCGGCCGAGGTGTTCACCGTGCGGTCTTCCGTGCGCACCTACTGGCGACTGGTCGCACTCGATAACTACGACGGCAGCGTCTGGGGCCTGCGCGACACCAAGGCCGAGCCCGGCTACCCCGAACCGCAGATCAGCGCGCCGGTGGGCACGACGCGGGTCCGCCAGACCTACACGATGGGCCACTACGGCGGCCCGTTCCTTCCCGCGGCGTTCCAAGCGGTTGACACCCGGTTCCTCGACCAGGAGTACTCGATCCACGAGTCGACCACCCTGTTCCTCGAGAGCGGCGACTACGACGGTCTCGTCTACGAGGTCGAGTCGGTCGTCCCCGAGCCGACGCGCCGCGTCCTCGAGACCATCCCCGCGGCGGATCCCGATCGCTTCGCCGATCTGCTCGAACTCCCCGACGACTTCCCCGACCCGGTCGCCGACGTGGCACGCGCGGTCACCGCCAGCGCCGACGGGCCGTTCGATCAGGCGATCGCGCTCCAGAACTGGTTCCGCGACCGCGACAAGGGCGGGTTCGAGTACGACACGACGATCAAAGGCCACGACGAGGACGCGCTCGAACGGTTCGTGCTCGAGGACAAGAAGGGGTTCTGCGAACAGTTCGCCGGTTCGTACGCGGCGATGGCGCGCGCGATCGGACTTCCCGCGCGCGTCGCCGTCGGCTTCACGCCCGGCACGCTCGGCGACGACGGCCTCTGGCACGTCAGCACCAAGAACGCGCACGCCTGGCCCGAGGTCTATTTCGAAGGCATCGGCTGGACTCGGTTCGAACCGACACCGGGGCGCTACGAACCGACATCGACCGACTACACGGGGAGCGGGAGCCAGGACCCGAACAACGCCGAGCCGAATCAACCCGGTGAGTCCACCACTACGACCGCGCCCGACCCAAGCGCCACGACGGTCGGGTCGACCGCGGCCACGAGTCGACCCACGCTCGACCCGCTCGGCGTCGGCGTCGGGTCAGGGTCAACCTCGAGCGGAGGGCGCCCCGGGCCCGGACCGGTGCTTGCGACTCTCTTGATCGTCGTCGGCGGCGCCCTGGCACTCGCGTTCGTGGTGATCGGTGCGACCTTCGCCGGGGCGGCGGTCCGACGGCGGCGACGCCACCACGCGCCGGGTTCGCGCGGAAGAGTGCTCGGCGCCTGGTCCCAGGCCCTCGAGCGACTCGCCGAAGTCGGCGTACACCGGAGGCCATCCACGACCCCGGTCGAGTTCGCGATGCGCGAGGCACCTGCGTCGGGAGCGGGTCCAGCCGGACCAGCGCTCCTCGCGCTCGCGCACCTCCAGACGAGCGCGCTCTACGCCCCCGACGACCCGAGTGACGACGATGCAGAGCAGGCGTGGCAGCACGTCGTCACGATCGAACGCGCGATCGCTGCGACCACCCGGCGGAGCGTGCGCTGGAAGCGTCGCATCCACCCCGACCGATCGCCGCAACCGGGACGGGTGCTCTGACGCGGCGAGGTTCCGAGACCGAGGGCTGTCCGCGGAAGTTCAGGCCTCGTTGTTGTCGTCGTCGTGCTGTTCGCGGCGGAGGCGTTCGCGCAGTGCGTCGGCGAATCCGACGTGCACACCCGATCGGAACCCGAAGACGTCGTGCAACGTCGCCTTGCCCATCTTCTTCAGGTTGTCGGCGACGACGAGGAGCGAGGCGAGCATGACGACGAAGCCGACCGCGGCCAGGACCGTGCTGTCGGTGAACTGGGTGAGGAGCAGCACGAGTCCGAGCAGGGTAGTCACGACCGCGATGCGGATGTAGCGACCGGCGTGGCGATACACCGTCGTGCGGCGAACCTGATCGGCGAGCTGGGGATCGCTGGCGTGGAGTTGCGCCTCGATCTCCTTCAGGATCTTCTGCTCTTCCTCGGAGAGCGGCATGCGCGTCTCGTCTCCCGTTCGGGCGTCGCCTACGACTCGCGGTCTTGGTCCGTACACCTGCTGCTGCGTGGCACGTGCGGGCTGTGAATGCTGGCTGGTCCGCCGTCCGGGTCATTCTCGCGCGACAGACGGACCGCGACAATCCACGCCGCACCCCGGATCGCGTCCCTCGGCGAGAACCAGGGCCACTGCACCGCGCTGAACGGCACCGCACAGCACTGCGCAGCGCTGAACGCGACCAACGACCGGCTCGCCGCGCCGCGCGAGTCCCGGTCACGTCACGTCACGTTCGACACATCGGGTGACTCGTACCGCAGTGGTTGACCCCCGAGCGCTGCCGAACGGTACGCCGTATCGACGATGACGTGCGCGGCCAGCGCGTCGTCGACCTCGGGGTGTCCCGACACGGCGCCGCCGGCCGCGTCGAGCCCGTCGAGGAACTGCTTGCTCGGCGCCGCGTATTGGGCGATGGCCTTCTCGTAGACCTCGGGAACGTCCAGGCGCGACGCCCATTCGGGCACGGTCCCCTCGATCTCGGACATCGTGTCGCTCGTCTCGATGGTGACCGGTCCGAGATAGTCGTCCGCGGTGTGGAGGTACGCACCCTCGCAGAACACCTCGAGGCGACGCCCCGAACCCCGCGACAGGATCTGGTGCCACACCGACACGAGGCTTGCGTGAGCCCCGCCGTCGTAGTGGAGCTGCACGGTCGCGGTGTCGTCGATCCCTGCGTACCCGAAGCGATTGCTCGTCCGCGCCGCGACCTCGGCGGGATCGCCCAGGATCCAGCGCAGCACATCGACGTCGTGGATCGAGTGCTCGATGAGCGTGCCCCCGCCGGCGTGCTCGACCTCGCTGCGCCACGTCGAACCGTACATGCCCTGGATCGGGAAGTACTGGTCGTCACGCAGGATCGCGGCCTCGACGGGGCCGTGGTCGCCGCTTCGCACCGCGTCAGCGATCGTCGCGAACGCCGGCGCCGACCTCAGCACGAGCCCGACTTGGTGCGGAACCCGGGTGAGGAGGGCCGCCACCTCGCGGCACGCGGGGAGATCGGGGGCCAATGGCTTCTCGCAGAACACCGGCAACGTGCGCTCGACGGCGGCCCGCACCGCCGGGAGATGCCCGTCCGTCCACGTACAGATCCACACGACGTCGCAGTCGTCGAGCACTGCTTCGGTGGTGGGGCGGACCTCGCCCCCGTGGTGCTTGACGAGCCTTGCGGCGCGCGCGGCGTCGCGGTCGTGGACCGCGTGGAGGGCGGCGTCGATGAGCCCGGCCCGGCTGAGTTGGGTGAGCGCGTAGGCATGCACGGTGGCGATGTGCCCGGCCCCGATCATCCCGATGCGTCGCACGCGTGCTCACCTCTCGTGTCGTGTCGCTCGTCACCCGTGGCGCGTCAGGGGCGCATCGGGGGATTGGGACGGTCCTCGCCCCTCAGCAGCGCTGCGGGCCGCACGGCATTCTTGCCGAATCGCCGGCGCACGTCGTCGACGGTGCGGTCGATGTCGGCCTGGCGACGCTGCGCGTCGATCGGCTCCGAGCCGGTCTCGACGAACGCGAAGGTCTCTTGCACCGGTTGGTCGTCGGCGCAGAGCGAGGAGCAATGGATACCGACGAGTCGCAGCCCGCGCCGGTGATCGATCTGATCGAGCAGCGTTCGGACCGTGGCCATGATCGTGGGCGCCGCGTCGGTCGGTCGGTCGAGCGTGCGCGCCCGCGTCACCGTCGAGAAGTCGGGGTAGCGAGCCTTGAGGTTGATCGTGCGGGCGCGGACGTGCGCGGCCCGAAGGCGCGCGGCGACGCTATCGGCGAGTCGCAGGAGCTCACGCTCGATATCGGCACGGTCGTCCAGATCGTCGCCGAAGGTCTCCTCGTGGCCGATGCTCTTCACCTCGCGATCGGTCACCACCGGGCGCGGGTCGTCGTTGCGCGACAGGTCGTGGAGGTGCGTCCCCGCGGCGCTCCCCAGCGCGCTCACGAGTATCTCGAGGGGGAGCCGGGCGACGTCGCCGACCGACGTAACACCGAAACGTTCGAGCTTCGTCGCGGTCTTCGGCCCGACACCCCAGAGCGCCCGGACGGGCAGCGGGTGCAGGAACTCGATCTCGCGCCCGGGATCGATCACGAGCAAGCCGTCGGGTTTGGCCTTGTCGCTGGCGACCTTGGCGAGGAACTTGGTGGTGGCGACCCCGACGGAAGCGGTGAGCCCCACCTCGTCTCTCACGCGGGCGCGGACGTGCGCGGCGGCGGCGCGCCCGTCGCCGAGTGTGCGCCGCGAGCCGCCGACGTCGAGAAAGGCCTCGTCGATCGAGAGTTGTTCGACGAGCGGAGTGATCTCGTGGAGGATCGCCATCACCCGTTCGGAGAACTCGCCGTACACGCTCATGCGCGGCGTGAGGAACACCGCGTCGGGACAGCGCCGTCGCGCCTGCGCGGTGGGCATCGCCGAGTGCACACCGGACGCACGCGCCTCGTAGCTCGCCGCGCAAACCACACCCCGACGCGCGATCCCGCCGACGATGACGGGTCGACCGCGCAGGCTGGGCTCGAGGAGTTGCTCGACGCTCGCGTAGAAGGCGTCGAGATCGACGTGGAGGATCGACGCGTCGACCGCGTCGTCGCCGCGACCGACGTTATCGTTCATGTTGGGTCGCGGCGCACCACCCGCAGGTCGTCGAGCTTGGTGCCGTGGACGTCGTAGCGGAAGCGCCGCGCGCCCTCGCCAGCCTGCCACGGGTCGTCGAGCCATTCGGCAAGGGGTTCGCGCACCCACCGCGGGCACTGTTCGAGGTAGGCGCTGATGAGATTGTGCATGACGAACGCCGCCTCGACGACGATTCCGTCGGGGTCGTCGACGCGCAGATCGCCTTCGAACGCCGAAGCGTGATGCACCTCGCACCGCATCCGCCAGCCCATGTCGGGTGCCTCTGCGACGACCTCGTAGAGCGGTCCGTGCCACTCGGTGACCCGCAAGCCGGTCTCCTCCTCGACCTCGCGCGTCAATCCCGCGAGCAAGGTCGCGTCGTCAGCGTCGATCACTCCGCCCGGGGTGCTCCAGTCTTCGGAACCGCCGCGACGCACGTTGCGCACGAGCAGCAACCCCTCGGGAGATTCGACGAGCGCGCCTGCGACCGTCCAGTCGTGCCAGTCGACGGCAGGGTCGCCGTGATCGTCCCCGCGAGCCATCCTGCGCAGTCTCGCAGATACGTCGTCACCCGGACGGCCAGGTGGCGGCCTTGCTCCGGCTCCGGACAAGGCGGCGATGGTCGATAGCGTCGGGCCTGTGACCGACAATCCGCGCGACGACCGGGCGCGCGACGACGCGGCTGCGTTTGGTTCCGGTGGCGACGATGACCTCCGTTTCGCGCTCCTCGATACCCACCCCAACGCTCCCCGCCAGGGCCCGGTCTGGCTGGCGTTCTCGTCGGTGGTCGTGGCCGGGGTGCTCGGCGGGCTGATCGGGTCGTCGTTGGTCGCGGCGACCTGCTCCGAGACACCCTCGTTGCTCGAGCGCGTGCTTGCGGGCGCGGGCACCGGGGTCGACGCCTCTCGCTCATCGTGCACCTGGCCCAAGATCGGTGGCGGCATCCTCGGCGGAGTCGTTGCTGCACTCGGTACCGCGGTCGTGGCAGTCTTGGTGCTGCGCGCCATGGCCGAGTGGCGCCGGACACCGCCTCGGGCCTGACGCGGCCCGAGGCCGCCCGGGCGCATCGGCGTGACCGTCCGATGAGAGGACTCAACATGAATGTGGTGAAGCCGCGATGACCGTGGTGAAGCCGTGAGCGACTCCGGCGCCGGGCGCGACCTGCAGGCGATGGTGGCTGCCGAACGTCGTCGCCTGTGCGACGACCTCAACGCGCTCACCGATGCACAGTGGGCAACCGCCAGCCTCTGCACCGGTTGGGACTGTCGCGACGTCGTCGCACACCTCGTATGGGCCCTCGAACACAGCGGGATCCAGATTTTCGGCCAGTTCGTACGCGCGGGTTTCAATCTGACGAAGTTCACGATGCGTTCGGTGCGAGCCGACACGCGCTCCGGCAGCCAGGTTGTCGAGGCGCTGCGCGCGAACGCTGACAACCCATGGACACCGCCTGGCGGTTTCGGACACGCCGCTCCGCTCACGGACACGCTCGTGCACGGTCAGGACATCCGTCGACCGCTCGGGTTGCCGACGAGTTTCGATCACGCGCGACAACGCGCCGTGCTCGACTTCCTCGCGTCCAAGAAGGCAACCCAGGGCTTCAGCGCCAAGGGCCGACTCGACGGTGTGGCGTTGCACGCCACCGACATCGACTGGTCACATGGAACGGGCGCGGAAGTACGGGGCACGGCTGAGGCGATCATGATGGCAATGGCCGGTCGACCGGCTGCACTCGCCGACCTCGACGGCGAAGGCGTGGGACTGCTCCGATCGCGGATCTGAAAGGCTTGACGTCGCGAGACAAGCGAACGAGTTCGCGGGCTACCGCAACTTGTCGAGGGCGTTGATCGCCGCGTCGAGTCCGGCGTCGTCGATGTCGCAGTGGAACACGAACCGTACGGTGTGCGCGTCGATCGTGTCGGCGAGCACGCCGAGATGCGCGATTCGTTCGATCAGGTCGTGCGGCAACATCGCCAGCGCTGCGCAGACGATGTTGGTGTGAACGCGCGTCGGGTCAACGCTGCCCGGCCACCGGTCGGAGAGCGCGTCGGCGAACTCGCGTGCCCGGTGGTGATCCTCGGCGAGGCGATCGACCATCGTCTCGAGCGCGACGATGCCCGCCGCGGCCATGATCCCGGCCTGCCGCCAACCACCACCGATCCGGTGCCGTTCGGCCCGCGCCCGTTCGATAAGTTCGACGCGCCCGCAGAGCAGCGACCCGATCGGCGCACCGAGGCCCTTGCTCAAGCTGAACATGACCGTGTCGCATCCCGCAACGAGGTTGGCGGGAGACTCGCCGAGCGCGACGGCCGCGTTCCAGATGCGCGCGCCGTCGCAGTGCACAGCGACGCCTTCGTCGTGAGCCGCGGTAACGAGCGCGTGCATCTCGTCTGCGGGCACCGGCCGGCCACTCGCGCACATGTGGGTGTTCTCGACCACGAGCAACGTCACCGCCGGATGATGGTGGGCACGACCCTGCGCCGCGTGCGTGACCTGTTCCGGCGTAATGACGCCGCCCTCGTCGTGGAGCGGCCGCACCTGCACGCCCGCGTTGCGGGCGGCGCCTGCGTCCTCGTAGCAGTACACGTGGGCACGGGCGGGGCACACGAGTTCGGTCCCGGGGCGGGTCTGGATCCGCACCGCGATTTGGTTCGCCATCGTGCCGGTCGGCAGGTAGAGCGCGGCCTCGGTCCCGAGCAACGACGCGGCGAGCGCCTGCAGTTGATTGACGGTCGGGTCTTCACCGGCGAGGTCGTCGCCGACCTCGGCGCTCGCCATCGCCGCGCGCATTTGTTCGTTCGGTCGGGTGGCCGTGTCGGAGCGCAGGTCGACCGTCACCTCGTCACCTCGTCACCGGCCGCATCAGGCCCTCTTGGATCACGGTCACGCACAGGTGGCCATCACGCGCGTAGATGAAGCCTTCGGCGATCCCGCGCGCACCCTGCGCCGAGGGTGACTTCTGGTGGTAGAGCAGCCAGTCGTCGGCGCGGAACGGTCGATGGAACCACATCGCATGGTCGAGCGACGCGACCTGGAACGAGTCGTCGGTGTAGCTCACCTGGTGCGGCATCACCGCGGTGTCGAGCAGGGTGAGGTCGCTGGCGTAGGCGACGATGCACGCATGGAGCAGCGGGTCGTCCGGGAGCGAACCGTTGGACCGGAACCACACGTGCTGTTCGGCGTCGCGCGGCGCCGGGTCGATCCAGCGCGGCGGCTCGCAACTGCGTGTCAGGATCGGGCGCTCGCGCGAGACCCAGTCCCACATCTCGTCGCTGAAGCGGTCGCGATACGGCGTGACCCGCTCGAGAAAGGTCGGGACGGTCTCGGGATCGTCAGCGGTCGGCATCGGGTACTGGTGCTCGGGACCGTGCTCGTGGATCTGGAAGCTCGCCGCAAGGTTGAAGATGGCCCGACCGTGCTGGATCGCGACCACTCGTCGGGTCGTGAAGGAGCGGCCGTCGCGGATGCGGTCGACGTCGTAGACGATCGGGACATTGGGATCGCCAGGGCGCAGGAAGTAGGCGTGCAGCGAGTGCACGCCTCGGTCGCGATCGACGGTGCGCCCTGCGGCGACCAACGCCTGACCGGCGACCTGTCCGCCGAAGACCCGCTGGCGCTGCTCGTCGGGCGAGACGCCGCGGAACAGGTTGACCTCGAGTTGTTCCAGGTCGAGCAGATCGAGCAGCTCCGCCAGCGCCTTGCTCACGCGCCGGAGACTAGGCGTCACGCGAGCAAAGCGCGGGCGTCCGCGTGGAACCGTTCGTCGAGCGTCTTCAGGACGCCGACGCCTTCGCCGATGGGCAGGCGTACGACCTCGGTGCCACGCAGCGCAACCATCGTCGCGAACGCACCATCGCGTACCGCGTCGATCGCGGCGAGACCAAACCGCGTCGCGATCACGCGGTCGTACGCGGTCGGTGTGCCTCCGCGCAGGACATGGCCGAGGATCGTGACCCGAGTCTCGAAGCCGGTGCGCGATTCGATCTCGGGCGCGAGCACGTTGCCGATGCCGCCGAGACGCACGTGCCCGAAGGCGTCGACCTCGCCGTCTCGGAGCACCATCGTGCCTTCGCGGGGAAGGGCACCCTCGGCGACGACCACGATCGAGAACCCCGCACCGCGAACGTGGCGCCGCTGGAGCCGTGCGCAGACGTCGTCGATGTCGAAGGGTTCCTCGGGAACGAGCACGATGTCCGCACCGCTCGCCAGGCCGGCGTAGGAGGCGATCCATCCGGCGTGGCGTCCCATGACCTCGACGACCATCACGCGGTCGTGCGATTCGGCGGTCGTGTGCAAGCGGTCGATCGCGTCGGACGCGATCTGCACGGCCGTGTGGAAGCCGAACGTGAAGTCGGTGCCGGACAGGTCGTTGTCGATCGTCTTCGGCACACCGACTGCGGCGACCCCGAGTTCACCGAGGCGCGCCGCGACGCCCAGCGTGTCCTCGCCTCCGATCGCGATCAGCGCGTCGACGCCGTCGGCGCGCAGCCTCGCGCCGACGCGTTCGGGACCGCCTTCGACCTTGTACGGGTTCGTACGCGAGGTACCGAGGATCGTGCCGCCGCGCGGCAACAAGCCGCGTGTGGTCTCGATTGTCAACGCGACCGATGTACCTTCGAGCAAGCCGCGCCAGCCGTTGCGATAGCCGATGAAGCGGTAGCCGTACTCGCCCTCGCCGCGGCGAAGGATCGCTCGGATCACCGCGTTGAGCCCGGGACAATCACCGCCACCGGTCAACATTCCCACGATCATGTGGACACTCCTTCCGCCGTCGCCACGGGCTGGTACGCGGCGCTGCCTATCCTGCCGCACGATGCCGAATTCGCGCGCCGCGAATCGCCTGCGCCAACTCGCCGAACCACGGCTCGCGCCGAACGAGACCATGATCTGCTGGAGCCGCGTGTGGCATTCGCGCGCATCGCGCGTCCAGGTGCTCGCGGCGCGCTACCGCGACATCGCCGTGCTCACGGACCGCCAACTCATGTTGTTCGAGGTCGGGATGTTCTCGCGCCTCCCTCGCCGGCGCGTCCTGGTGGATCGCCTCGACGAGTTGACCGTCGAGGACGTGTCGCGCGCCAGGAACGGCTCTCGCGTGCGATTCGGCAAACCGGGGCATAAGGCGGTGCTCATCGAGTGCAACCGGCGCAACAGCTTCGGCCGGCGCCTGCTCGAGGCGGCCGGGCGCCGCGTCGGTGACTCCGGCGACAACGACGGCACCGGAGTCCGCGAGTCCGACTCGCCGGTCGCCGCGCCGGTGTCGATCGATCAGGAGGCAGCCTCATGAGTGCGGTCATCGCCATCGACGCCGGCACCACCGGCGTGCGTGCGTTCGCTGTCGACGAGCACGGGCGGCCGCTCGACTGGGCCTATCGCGAGTTCCCGCAGCACTTCCCGCAACCGGGGTGGGTCGAGCACGACGCCTCCGACATCTGGGCGACGACCCAGGTCGTGCTCGCCGAAGCAGCCGGCGCGGTTGCGGCACGCGGCGAGCAGGTCGTCGCCATCGGGATCACCAACCAGCGTGAGACCGTCGTCGTCTGGGATGCCGCGACGGGACGGCCTGCGCACCGCGCGATCGTCTGGCAGGACCGGCGCACGGCCGCGCGCTGCGATGAACTCACCGAACTGGGCGTCCTGCCGCTGGTCCGGTCGCGCACCGGACTCGTGCTCGATGCCTACTTCTCTGGCACCAAGCTCGAATGGCTGTTCCGGACGGGCGCAATCGAGCCTTCCCCGACGTTGCGCTTCGGCACCGTCGACAGTTGGATCCTCTGGAATCTCACGGGCGGACCCGACGGCGGCGTGCACGCGACCGACCCGTCGAACGCCAGTCGCACGATGCTGTACGACATCGCCGCGCGGGCATGGTCGGACGAACTGTGTTCGCTGTTCTCAGTACCGACGGGCCTGCTGCCCGAAGTCCGGCCCTCCTCGGGACGGTTCGGCACGACCGATCCTGCACGCGCCGCCGGCCTGTCGGTCCCGGTGAGCGGCATTGCGGGCGACCAGCAGGCCGCGCTCTTCGGGCAGGCCTGCTTCACGCCGGGGATGACCAAGAACACCTACGGCACCGGTTCCTTCGTGCTCGTGAACCTCGGCTCGACACTCCCCGATCCTGTCGACGGGCTGCTCAACACGGTCGCGTGGGAACTCGCCGACGGCACGTTCTGCTACGCGATGGAAGGCGCGATCTTCGTCACCGGTTCGGCGATCCAGTGGCTGCGTGATGGGCTCGAGATCATCCACGACGCGGCCGAAACGGGACCACTCGCCGCATCGGTTGCCGACACCGGTGGCGTCATGGTCGTGCCGGCCTTCGCCGGGCTCGGCTCGCCGTGGTGGGATCCCTACGCCCGCGGCACGATCGTCGGGATCACGCGGGGAACAACACGCGCCCACCTCGCTCGCGCGGTCGTCGAGGCGATGGCGTACCAGACCGCCGACGTCATCGATGCGATCGCGCGCTCGTCGGGGACGGCGGCGGCGGAGCTCCGCGTCGACGGCGGCGCGGCGGTGATGGACCTGCTGTGTCAGTTCCAGGCCGACGTCCTGGGCGTGACGGTGCGCCGTAGCGCCGTGCAGGAGACAACGGCGCTCGGCGCCGCCTACCTGGCCGGCATCGCCGAGGGCGTGTGGCCGTCTCCCGCCGATGCAGCATCGGCGTGGCGGGCCGAGGCGATCTTCGAACCGGTCATGCCCACCAGCGAGCGCGCCGCCCGCATGGCGACGTGGCACCGGGCGGTGGAACGCAGCCGGGCCTGGGCAAGCGACGGCTGAGGCGGTCAGCTCGCGAGCTTCACCGGATCGACGGGAAGGTCCTCGGCCTGCTTCGTGGCGTACGTGTCGACGTACTCGTACCCGGTGAGGTGTTGGAGTTCGAACATGATCTCGTCGGCGATGTCGCGCAAGACGAGGTGATCGTTCTCGCGGCCGATGTAGTGCTCGTAGTCGAGGGGCGCCCCGAACCGCACGGTGACGCGCTTGCCGAGTCGCGGCATCTTCGCGTCGACCGGTTGAATCTCGTCGGTGCCGATCAGGCCGACCGGGACAATGGGCGCGCCGCTGCGCAGCGCGAGCCGCGCCACACCCGTGTGACCGCGATGCATCAGCCCGTCGCGAGTGCGGGTGCCTTCGGGGTAGATGCCGAAGACGCCTCCGCTCGTCAGCACGTCCATCGCCGATTCGAGCGCGCGTTCAGAGGCGCTGCCGCCTTCGCGGCGTATCGGGATCTGGCCGACGGCGCGGAAGAACCACGCGCTCTTCGGATCGTCGAAGTACTCCGCCTTGGCGACGAAGGTGACGCGGCGATGCACGACCGCAGGGATGAACAACGAGTCGAGGAACGAACGGTGGTTCGCGGCGAGGATCACCGGACCCGAGCGCGGGACGTGCTCACGGCCTTCGACCCGCACGCGGAAGCCGAGCCGCATGAGCGGGGTCGCGACCACTTTGACGACCCAGTACAACACGGCCGGACCGTACCCCGCCCTGCCGTGACGGCGCTACGGCCAACCCGCTCGGCGCCCGGGCATGTCGAGTACCGCGCCGGGGGTCAGCTCGCGCGGCGTACGGATTCGCTCGGATCGCGCGGCTCGCCGCGGGCACCGGCCGGGGCGAGGCGACGCTCGAGGGCGCGGACCTCGGCGACGATCCGGATGTGCTCACGCCGCTCGCTCGAGGCGTTGCGCAAGGCGGCTTGGGGTGCCAGGCCGGCGAGCGCGCGGCGCAGGCGGAGTGCGAGGTCGGACACGTGGATTCCCCGGCTGATCGACAAGTGAGGTCCAGGCATGGATCGCATCATCGCCTGCCCAGATTGACGATCGGCGTCCCGAATGTTGCGACTTGAGGAACACCTGCCCGGGATTTCGCGAATACCGCATACTGGTGGTATTAGTCACGGACTCCCTTGACCGTCCGGTCAAGTTCTCCTAGCTTGCGAGGGAGACGCCGTACGAGCCGGGAGCCCGACCCATGCGCGCCAAGCTCACCCCCCGCGGCAAGGATCGACGCGAGCAGCTGATCCGCACGGGCGCACAGCTCTTCGCCGAGCGAGGCTACCACCCCACGTCGGTCGCCGACATCGTGTCAGCGATTGGTGTCGGCAAGGGCGTGTTCTACTGGTATTTCAAGTCCAAGGACGAGCTGCTGTCCGAGTTGTTGAAGGGCGGCCATCACGAGTTGCGTAAGCGCCAACAGCACGCGATGGGCGACGAGCCCGACCCGATGCGGCGCATCGCACTCGGCATCGACGCCAGCCTGCGATGGTTCGGCGAGCACCGCGACTACTTCTCGATCATCCAGTTCGCGGCCACCGACGAAACGTTCGCGCCAGTGTTGGCGCGCAACGAGCAAATCGGCCTCGCCGACACGGCGCGTCACCTGAAAGAAGCGATCGCCAACGGCCGCATCGCCGACCAGGACCCCGACATGCTCGCCCGGGCAATCCACGGCGTGATCGGTCGGCTCACGCGCGACTACGTCATCGATCGTGACGAGGACCTCGACGTCGTCGTTGATCTCGCCCAGAGCTTCTGCCTCCGCGGCCTCACCGGCTGAGGCGCGGCGCCCGAACCGTCGCTCACAGCCCCAACCGGCCCCTAACCGAGTTTGGTGAGGGCCTTCTTGATGCCGCGGACGGCTTGAGCGATGCGCTGCTCGTTCTCGACGAGCGCGAAGCGCACGAAGCCCTCGCCTCCCGGCCCGAAACCGCCGCCGGGTGACACCGCGACCTTGCCGTCGCGCACGAGCATGGTGCAGAACTCGAGGCTGGTCAGCTCCTGGTACGGCTCGGGGATCGGGGCCCAGACGAACATCGTTCCCTGGGGTCGTTCGATCTCCCAGCCGATGCGCGCGAGCCCGTCGATGAGCGCGTCGCGCCGGCCGCGGTAGATCTCGTTGGCGACCTTGGGGTAGTCGGGCTCCTCGTTCATCACCACCGTCGCGGCGATCTGGATCGGCTGGAACGCGCCGTAGTCGAGATAGCTCTTCAAGCGAGCGAGCGCGCCGACGATCTCGTCGTTGCCGACCACGAAGCCCTGACGCCAACCGGCCATCGAGAAGCTCTTGGTGAGCGAGTAGATCTCGACCGCGACATCCTTGGCCCCGGGGACCTGCAGGATGCTCGGCGGCTCATGCCCGTCGAAGCCGAGGTCGGCGTAGGCGAAGTCGTGCACCACGACCAAGTCGCGCGCCCGGGCGAACTCAACGACCTGGGCCATGAACGCCAGGTCGACACACATCGTGGTGGGGTTGTGAGGGAAGCTGGTCACAAGCACACGCGGGCGCGGCCACGCCTGCTCCCACGCGGCCTGAAGGTTCGGGAAGAAGTCCTGTCCCGGCCCCATCCGCACGTACTGCACCGCCGCGCCGGCCAGAATTGGGCCCCAGATGTGGATCGGGTAGCTCGGCGCGGGGACGAGCGCCGTGTCGCCCGGCCCGAGCAACGCGAACATCATGTGGCTGAAGCCCTCTTTGGCGCCGATCGTCGCACAGATCTCCGACTCGGGATCGAGGGCGACGTTGAAGCGCCGGTCGTAGAGGTGGCTGACCGCCTCGCGCAGCTTCGGGATACCACGGGTCATCGAGTAGCGGTGGTTGCGCGGGTTCTGCGCTGCCTCGACGAGCTTGTTGACCGCGGTGTCGGGCGAAGGGATGTCGGGATTGCCGAAACCCAGGTCGATGACATCGTCGCCCGCTCGACGGAACTCCATCTTCAGCGCGTCGATGGGGGCGAACGCGTACGGAGGCAGCGCGTTGATCCGGCGGAACTCCATCACGCCATCGTACCGGCGGCTTCTCAGCGTCTCGATAGGTTTGCTCGATGCCCGCCATCGACGCCGTCCTGCTCGACATCGGCGGCGTGTTCCATCTCCCCGATCCGGTGCGGATCGGAGAGGCGTGTGAGCGCGCCGAACACCCGATCAACATCGAAGGCGTGCCGCGCGCGCACTACCGCGCCTGCACGGTGTTCGAGCACCCCGGCGACGCGGTCGAACCGCCCTGGTCACGTTGGTGGCCGCGCTACCTGCGAGAGTTCGCGGCGTCGCTCGGTGTGTTCGACGAAGACGCGATCCGGACCGTGCTCGAACACCTCGCTCCCGAGTTCTCCGGTGGCGGGCTGTGGGAGTACGAGATCCCCGGGGCGCGTGACGGGCTCCGGGCGCTTGCCGACGCCGGAGTGCGCCTTGGGTTCGTGACCAACAACGACGGCGAGGCACTCGCCCGTTTGCGGGCCATCGAACTCGCGCAGGTCGGACCCGGGCCGGGAGTCGAAGTCGAGTGCGTCATCGACTCGGGCGCGGTCGGCATCGACAAGCCTGACCCTCGCATCTTCGAACTCGCGCTGATCTCCATGCGGCTCCGGCCCGAGCAGTGCTGGTACGTCGGCGACATGCCCGGCATCGATGCCGTCGGCGCGGCCCGCGCCGGGATCCGCCCGTTCATCGTCGACCCCTACGACGACCACGCAGCAACGAAGCAGAGCGCCTCGATCTGGCACGAGGGCGTGTTCGACACCGTCCGATCACTCGCCGAGATCGCCAACTTCCTCGACTGATTCGCTCGCCGGACACGCGAGTCGGTCTGTCAACCGTTGGTCGAGCAGCAGCGACACAGGTTGAGTGGACGACCTCTTCAACCGGAGCGAGGTGCGGTGCTCAGGTAACCCCAGGCGATAGTCACGCCGGACCCGACCACTCCCGGCGGTTCAGGCGACGATCGGTTCGATCGGTTCGATCGGGTCCGCGTAGAACTGCGAGTACCACTTGCGGAACTTGATGATGGGGCCGTCGGTGTCGGCCAGCGCGGGCACGGGAAGGAACGCTTTGTGTTCCCAGATCGGCGCGTCCTCGGAGACCTGTTTGTCGATCTCGGCGACAAATGACTTGGCGATCGTCTCGGTGAACTCGGCGCTCTCGTGACGTTGCACGACGAAGTTGAATCGGACCTGGGTCGTGTCCGCGTCGATCGGGCTGGTGCAGGCGAGGTTCCATGCGTCGACGAGACCGGGAATCTCGAAGAACACTCGTGAGAAACCCGGTCCGTGGTTGTACACGTCGATCCGTCCCCACGCGACACCCTTGGGCGTGACGTAGCTCTGCTTGCTCAGCATCACGCTGCACGCGCCGTCGGTGTCGTAGCTGATCATCTCGGCGACCGTGTCGGTGCCGTGCACGTACTTGAAGTGGGCAGGGTCGACCCCGTTCTCCGACATCTCCTGCGGGATTGTCTTGATGATGTACGACGTCGAGTAGTAGTCGGTCCAGCCAGGATCACCGACCTGCTCCATCTCGGGCAGATCCCACTGCGGTGCCTCACCGTTCGGGTGATACCAGGCGAACACGAAGCGGTTGCGCAGCATCACCGGATAGGTGCGAAGGCGCGCCTTGCGGTTGATGCGTTCGCTGTAAGGAATCGACGTGCACTCCCCCGCGCCGTCGAAGCGCCAGCCGTGGAACGGGCAGGTCAACTCGGCCCCGTGCACCGTGCCACCGACGCCGAGGTGGGCGCCGAGGTGTGGGCAGAAGGCGTCCTGCACATGGAACTCACCGCCGCCGTCGCGCCACACGACGAGGTCGCGTCCGAAGTACTTGGTCGCGAGCACCTCGCCCAGCTCGAGGTCGCCGGCCGTGGCGACGCAGAACCAGCCGAACGGGATCGGAAACGGGAATCGCCCTGCCATCACCAGCGATTTTAGAACAGGTTCTACTTCATTATTCGACCGGCGCGGGCGACCGAACGCACCACATCCGACGCGAAGCGTCGCCCGCCGAGGGACGAAGGGCCGAGGGCGGCTCAGGCGGTGGGTTTGTGGTCGGCGACGACCCACATGCTGAAGAACTGCGAGCCGCCGCCATAGGCATGGCCGAGGGCCTTGCCCGTCTTCATCTCAACCTGGTATCCGCCGGCCCGGCGGCGCACCTGCTGGGCGGCCTCGCCGAAGCGAACCATGCCGCTCGCGCCGATCGGGTTGCTCGAGAGCACGCCGCCGCTCGGGTTCCACGGGATGTCGCCGTCGGGCGCGGTCGCCCCGGCCTCGGTGAGCTTCCAACCCTCTCCCTCGGCGCAGAAGCCGAGGTTCTCGAGCCACATCGGTTCGAACCACGAGAACGGCACGTACACCTCGGCGCAGTCGAACTCGGCGCGCGGCTCCGCGATACCCGCGATCTCGTAGAGGTCCTTGGCGCACTGGCGGCCGGCGAGCGGGTTCACCTGATCGCGCTTGGCGAACATCGTCGGCTCGGACCTCATCGCCATACCGTGCACCCACGCCTTCGGCGACTCCGACGCGTCGGCGACGTCTTCGCTGCCGATGACGAGCGCCATCGCGCCGTCCGAACTCGGGCAGGTGTCGAGGTAGCGGATCGGGTCCCACAGCATGAACGACTCTTCGACCATCTTCAGGTCGATGTCGGGGATGTGCAGGTGGGCCTTGGGATTGCGCAGCGCGGCGCGGCGATCCTTGACGGCGACGAGATGACCGATGTGGCGGGGCGCTCCCGAGCGGTACATGTAGGCGCGGATGAGCGGCGCGAAGAATCCTCCAGCGCCGGCGACGAGCGGCGCGTTGAACGGCATCGGCACCGAGAGGCCCCACGTTGCGTTCGACTCGCTCTGCTTCTCGTACGCGACGGTGAGCACACGCTTGTGCACCCCGCCGGTAACGAGTTTCGTCGCGACGATCGCGGTCGACCCTCCGACCGATCCTGCGGTGTGGACGCGCATCATCGGTTTGCCGACCGCGCCGAGCGCGTCGGCGAGGTACAACTCCGGCATCGCGATCCCCTCGAACATGTCGGGGGCCTTGCCGATCACGACGGCGTCGATGTCCTTCCATGTCATGTGCGCGTCGTCGAGTGCTTCGATCGCGGCCTCGCGCACGAGCCCCGCCATCGACACGTCTTTGCGCGACGAGCGGTGCTTTGTCTGCCCGACACCGATGACTGCGGCGAGTTCGTGACCCATACCTACTCCCCTTCCAGCACGGCAACCATGTTGTGCTGGAGACACGGCCCACTCGTGGCGTGGACGATCGCCCGGTTCGCCTCGCCCGACCAGATCCGCTGCGCCCCCTCGCCGAAACGTTCGAGGCCGGCGGCCATCAAGCAGTTACCCGCGAGCGGCCCGCCGCTCGGGTTGATCCGCGTCACGGCCGGATCGAGACCGAGCGCGTCCGACAAGATCAGCACCTCGTGGCTGAACTGCGCATGGAGCTCGGCGATGTCGGCCGGTCCGTCGAGTGCGCCGGCGGCCTGCGCGGCGAGCCGCGTCGACTCGCTCCGGGTCAGGTCACGGATCCCGAGACCGTGCGGTTCGATGCGGTGCTCAATGCCGCGGATCCACGCGGGACGCGGGCACACTCGCCGAGCGACATCTTCCGCGGCGATCACCACGGCGGCGGCGCCGTCGGCAGCCGCGAAGATGTCGGCCCCACGTAGCGGGTCGGCGACCTTGGGGGCGGCGAGCAGTTCGTCGACCGTCACCCCACCGGAGCGAACCGCGTAGCTCGTTGCCGCGGCGTCTCGCTGGGCTCCGCTGCTCACCTCAGCCAGCGCACGTTCGTCGAGATCGTTGGCTTCGAGATAGGCGCGGGCCTGCAACGCGGCCATGTCGGTCGCGCTCGGCCACAGCGGTAACACGTGGTACGGGTCCATCTGCATCGTCAGGATCTCGTGCACGTCACCGATCGACCCCTTGGAGAACCCGTAGACGAGCGCCGAGTCGATCTCACCGGTCTGGATGTAGCACCACGCCTCGTACAGCGCCCAGGCGCTGTCCATCTCGACGTGCGACTCGCGGATCGGCGGCACCGCCCCGACCGCGTCGACGCCCGCGACGAACGCGAACGGACCGCCGAACAGGTAGTCGAGCGACCCCGAACACACGAAACCGATCTCGGACTTGGCGAGACCGCTGCCGGCGATCGCCTCCCGAAGCACCGGCACGATGATCTCGACCTCGTTGTGTTCGAGCTCGCGCGGCGTTCCCGACGCGGCGAACGACACGACGGCGACGTCTCTCATTTCCTTCTCCCCTCACGACGATCCCCGAGCGACGAAGCGGGCGTCGAGCGGAGTGCGACCATCAACGCAACCATGCTCCACCTCCACGCTTCAGGAGCGACGCGCGGTGAGCGAGCCCCAGCGAGCGAACTCGCAGGAGCAACGCAGCGACCCGCAACGCGGGCGGCGCCGGGTATCCCGGCGTCGAGCGGAGTGCGACCATCAAAGATTGTCCTTGTAGTGCTCGTACGGGGCGTCGGGTTCGCCCGTGGGTTCCCACCACAACAGCGACCGATGATCGGGTTTCAGTTCGTCGGCCCACTTGGCGCGCACCCGCATCCCCATGTGGACCTCGTCGACCTCGCAGCCGCGAATGAGGCCCATCGTCATGTTGTCCGCGCCGTCGAGCAGGATCTGCGCCGAGGCGAACGGGACGGGCGGCGCGAGCTCCGACAGGCCGGGGATGTTGACGATGCAGAACGTCGTCACGCAGCCGCGGTCGGCGACCTCGACTTCGACGCTCGTGGGTTCGCCGGTCTTCGGATCGGTGCCGCGCGACGCCGCGTACACCTCGGTCGAACTCGGCGCACGCCCCCCGACGATCTTGCCTTGTGCCAGGCCGAGCAGGTAGCGGCGGGTGGCTTGACCGGCCGGCACGCGGTACTCGAGACGGATCGGGCTGATCATCCCCGTGACGTCGCCTTCTTCGCTGCCGTCGTCAGGCAGGTTCGTGCGCGCCGGTGCCCGAGTCGGTTGTTCACCGTCGGCGAGCACCGTGAAGCACTCGATGTCGGTGATCGATCCGACGCGATCGCTGCGGAACCGCGGGGCAACTCGCGCGCCCGTCACGATCCCTTCGGGCGAGCCGCAGTCGACGACGTGCAACAGAGCGGTGTCGGCGCCGTCGAGCCGGATGAGTGCAAACGCGAACGGCCGCCCGAGCGGGTGCTTGCCGGCACGCGGCGACGCGACCCACGACCAAGTGAGGACACGGCCCGCCGGACCGACCTCGACCAAGTCGGCGTCGTCACCGCCGATGGCCTCCGAGGTCGTCGGGTCGTACTCCTGGGGCGGCACGATGATGCGGCCGTCGATGCCTCGGACACCGACGATCCGGCCGTCACGAAGCCCGGTGAGGAAGCGACCGATCACCGGCCCGACCGAGCGGGTATAACCGCCCGGGTACTCGAGCACGTGATCGGCGATGAACGTGTCGGTCATACAGGTCTCCGGTCCACTCTCCACGTCGGGGCGCCGAGCCCGCGGCTTGTCAGATCGCGCGGTCGCGACCTTCCCAGTAGGGGTCGCGCAGTGTGCGCTTCAACAGCTTCCCGGTCGGTTCGCGCGGGAGTTCGTCGATGAACTCGATCGATCGCGGCCACTTGAACTTCGCGAGACGACCCTGGATGTGCGCGACCAACGACGCGCGCAGCGCCTCGTCTCCGGCCATGCCGGGCGCCGGTTCGATAACAGCGTGGATGCGTTCGCCCATGTCGTCGTCGGGAATGCCGAACACCGCGGCGTCACCGACCTGAGGGTGTTCGAGGATCGCCGCCTCGATCTCAGCGGGATAGATGTTGACGCCCCCGGCGATGATCATGTCGCTCTTGCGGTCGCAGAGGAACAGGTATCCGTCGTCGTTGAGGTAGCCGACGTCGCCGACCGTGAAGTAGCCCTCGGCGTCTTGGCTCTTGCGGGTCTTGTCGGCATCGCCCTTGTACTCGAACGACGCCGCGCCCATGCGCATCCATACGGTGCCGGGTTCGCCGGCTGGCAGGACGTTGCCGTCGTCGTCGCTGATCTTGAGTTCGCTTGTCGGCCACGCGCGCCCGACGGTACCGGGATACTTGATCCATTCGTCGGGCGGCGCGATCGATCCCCCGCCCTCGGTCGCGGCGTAGTACTCCCAGATGACCGGACCCCACCAGTCGAGCATCTTGCGCTTGGTGTCGACGGGGCACGGCGCCGCCGCGTGGATCGCCCACCGCATCGACGACACGTCGGCGCCCGCGCGCACCTTGTCGGGAAGTTGCAGCATCCGGTGGAACTGGGTCGGGACCATGTGCGTGTGCGTACACCGGTAGCGGCCGATGAGCCGCAACGCCTCGGCCGGATCCCACTTGTCCATGCACACGACAGCGTGTTCCATGTGCAACGAGTTGCCGGCAAAGGTCGTGACCGCGGTGTGGTAGTTCGGCGAGGTGCACAGGTGCACATTGCCCTCACCCTTGGGGATCCCGAAGAGACCGAACAGGAACGTGAACAGTTCCGCGGTCGTGTCTGGATCGAGCGGTGACAACGCGCGCTTGACGCCCTTGGGAAACCCGGTGGTGCCGCTCGTGTAGTGCATTGCTGCGCCCGACGCTCGCTCGCCGGGAGCGTCGAGGGCGAAGCCATCCACGTAGTCGTCGTAGCGGACGAAACCGTCGATCGTCCCGTGCGCGAGGCGCGCGGCGTTCGGTATCGCCGCATCGTCGGCCGCCGCCGCGACGTTCGCGGCGAAGCGCGCGTGCGTGATGAGCGCCTTGGCTTCGGAGTCGCGCAGGATGTACGCGATCTCGGGCGGTGCGAGCCGGTAGTTGATCGGCACGTAGTACCAACCGGCCTGTTGCGCAGCGAGCAACGCAACGAAGGGATGGTGCCCGTTCGGCAGCACCGCCGCGAACGTGTCGCCGGGCGCGAGCCCGAGCGCTCGTAGCGCATGCACCAATCGGTTCGCCTCGCCGAGCAACTCACCGGCCGAGATCTCGCGACCGTCGGGGTCGACGATCGCCAACGCGGTCGGGTTCGCCTGCGCGTACTGCCAGAATCCTCCCATACGGCGGGACACTAGAACACGTTCTAGGTGTGCGGCCAAGTGCGGCGGCGCACGGTCGCTCGGGTGACACTTCTGGAACTTGTTCTAGATTCCGGCAGCGGAGCGAAGGAGCCGATCGTGACCGAACTCGCCGAACTCTCGACCGAACACTGCACCGTCGAACAAGACGGTGCGATCGTCACGATGACGATGAACCGGCCGGCGAAGAAGAACGCGCTGTCGAGCGAGATGCTCGCCGGGCTGGTGATGGCCTATGAGTACATCGACACGACCCCCGAGGTGCGCTGCGCGATCCTCACGGGCGCGGGCGGCAACTTCTGTTCGGGGATGGACCTCGTATCGATGGGACAGACTCCCAGCGACCCGCGGGTGCAGGCCGTGATGAGTCGCGGCGACAACCCGCACTGGAAGGCGCTGCTGCGCGACTACCGACTGAGCAAGCCTCTCGTCGCCGCGGTCGAGGGCTACGCGGTCGCGGGCGGGACCGAGATCCTGCAGGGCACCGACATCAGGGTCGCGGGCGAGACCGCGATCTTCGGCGTGTGGGAGGCCAAGCGCGGCCTGTTCCCCCTCGGTGGCTCCGCCTGCCGACTGCCGCGCCAGATTCCCTACACGCTGGCGATGGACGTGCTGTTGACCTGCCGCCCGATCACTGCGCTCGAGGCGCAGCAGATGGGTCTGATCTCGCGGGTCGCGCCCGCGGGTCACGCACTCGCGGTCGCGCGGATGGTGGCCGAACAGGTCGCGGCCTGCGCTCCCCTCTCGACGATGGCGATCCTGCGAGCGTGGCGAGAGACCGAACACATGAACGACCACGACGCGATGATCCACCAGGACCCCATCGGCTGGGAGGTGTTCGCGAGCGAGGACGCGAAGGAAGGCCCCAAGGCGTTCGCCGAGAAGCGCCCACCCGTCTTCCACGGGCGCTGAGGCCTCGCGTGTCAGAGGCTGCACCGGGGACGGGCGACGACCCGGTCTTCGCGAGCGACGCGCGCGGCGAACTCGCCCGGGTGTTGCGCGACCTCATTGAGTGTTCGATGACCAGCACCCAGGCGACCGAGGCGCAACTCCTCGCTGCCGCCGCAGCGGTGCGCGGCGCGACCGAACACCTCGGCGGACGCAGCGAGGCGAAGCCGGGCCCCGGCTACCAACGCAGGGATCACGGGGACTACCTGCCGCGCTCACCAATCGTCGGTGAGGCGTCACCGATGTCACCGCGCATCGACTGGGAGGTCGTCGACGGGCGCTGTCATGCCCGCGGCGTGTTCAGCGCGCAGTACGAAGGACCGCCGGGGTACGTCCACGGTGGGATGGTTGCGCTGGCGTTCGACGAGATCCTCGGTATCGTGAACATTGCCAACGGATCGCCCGGGATGACCGGAACACTGTCGATCCGCTATCGCAAACCCACCCCCTTGTACCGCGAGGTGCGGTTCGAGGCGTGGGTCGAGCACGTCGAGGGACGGAGAGTCCGATCAAGGGCGGAGCTGCACGCCGGCGACACACTGTGCGCCGAGGCCGACGGCCTCTTCATCCAACCGCGCCCGGAGGTGGCGGAGATGTACTTCTCCCCTACTCCGGACCAGACGGACCGGCTGCAGCCGCTGAACCCGGTGGATCCGATGGACCCGACGGACCCGACGCCACGTTGAGTTCGCCATCGGCATCCGACCCGTCGGCGGTCGAGATTCGGGTCGAGTCCGACGCTGCGCACGCCGATGAGCCGATGGTGATGCGCGACACGCACGAGGCGGCCGCGGCGTCGGCCCCCGAGCGCGACCACGAGCGCGCCGAGGAGCACGAGCGTGACCGCGCCCTCGACCCGGTCGCGCTGCGGGCGGCCTCCGAACTCCGCCCCGATCGACGCGCCGCGGGATCGGTCACCGCGGCCGGCGGCGGCGTGCCCCGCGCGCCGATCACCGTGCTGTGCCCGCACTGTTCCCACGCCTGCGATCCCGCGGCCGGGATCGCCTGCGTGCGGTGCGGCGCCTACGTCGGCGCCGGCATCGCCGAACTGCGCCGCGACGAGCACGACGCTCCTCCAGCCCGCCGCGAATCACCCGTCGCGCGCCCGGCCAACGATCCCGGGCCCGACACCACCGACAGCACCGACGGGCCTGGCGCCACCGCGACGGGTCGGGAGCCGTCGGAGCCAGGCGCGACCGAGCCGGCCGCCACCCCCGAGCCAGCCCGCGCGACCACCCCCGCCGATCCCGCTGACGTGTGGGCGCCGCAGCTCCCGCCGGATTCGCACGCACCGCCCACACCGGCACCGCCTGCGACTCCTCCGACGAGCCATGCGAAACCTCTCGCTCCGAAGACACCCGATCCGGAACTGCTCGCCGGGTTCGCGCAGATCGGCCGGGCCGCGGCGTCGGTAACGCCGGTGGCCCCCCGCGTCGTTCCTCCCGCGGCCGTCCCCCCGCTCCGGCCCACGCACCCGGAGATCGAACCGGTCGCCCCGATCTCCACCGAAGCGTTCGTGGTGCGGACCCGGCACACACGCGACAACACGACGAATCCCGCGACGCTCCCCGGCCGGCGCCGGTTCGGCCGCCGGCCGCCCGGGTTGCATTCGAGTGAACTTCGCGCGCCGCACAACTGGGTGCGCACGGTCACGACGCTCGCGCTGCTGGTCGCGATCGCCGTCGTCGCGGGTCGCATCATGTTCAACGAGGATCCCGCGAACGAACCGATCCTCGGCTCATCGGCCGGTGCGGATGTGATCGACCCGACAGACCGCGCCGACGCCCGCCCCGCATCACCAGGAGGCGAGACGACCCTGCTGCAGATCCACCGCGTGATCACCTCGATCGCACGCAACGGTGAGGGTTGGTCGTCGGTGACCCCCGGCGCGATCGGCACGTCGATCGACGCCATCGGCATCCTCGGCCCCGAACGCCCACCGACGCGCGTCGACGAGGTCTCGCTCGCAATCGATCCCGATCGCGGCGTCACGCTGGGCGCCTTCGACTCCGACGTCGCCACCGGCGACTGCGTCTGGCTGCGCGACACCGGCAACGGTCCCGACGTCGCGCGCGATCAAGGTTCAGGGAATTGCACCGCGGCCGCCGCGCCGATGGCCGGCTGGGAGCCGATCCTGCCCTGACCACGATTGGCAGTGCTGCACAACCGGTGTCAGGCTCGCCCGATGCCCCTCCCCCTCCACGGACTGAGCAAGGACGAGATCGTCCACCGGCTCGACGCCAAACGCTCACACGATGTGCGCTGGCAGGACGGACGCACCTTCGGGATGGTGTACGACGGCGGCGAGTCGGTCCACGAGGTCGCCGAGGCCGCGGCCCTGATGTTCTTGCACGAGAACGCGCTCAACACGCAGGCGTTCCCGAGCCTCGGCGAGATCCAACGCGAGGTTGTCGAAGCGACCGCGTCGCTGCTCCACGGCGAGAACGCAGCCGGGTTCATGACGAGCGGCGGCACGGAGTCGATCCTTTGCGCCGTCAAGGCGGCGCGCGAACGCGGCCGAGCGGAGCGCGACATCACCGACCCCGAGATGGTGCTCCCGACGAGCGCGCACGCCGCGTTTCACAAGGCCGCGCACTATTTCGGGATCGTGGTACGCCAGGTGCCGGTGCGCGACGACTACCGCGCCGACGTCGATGCCATGGCAGCCCAGGTGAACGACAACACCGTGCTCGTGGTCGGGTCAGCACCGCAGTACCCGCAAGGCGTCATCGATCCGATCCCCGAACTCGCCGCGCTCGCGGCGAGTGCCGGAGCAAGTTTTCACACCGATGCGTGCATGGGCGGGTTCGTGCTGCCATTCATGGAGATGAACGGGTGTTCGGTGCCACCGTGGGACTTCCGAGTCGACGGGGTCACCACGATCTCGGCGGACATCCACAAGCTCGGGTACGCACCCAAGGGCGCGTCGGTGATCCTGCACCGCGACAAACAACTGCGCCGCTACCAGACCTTCGTCTTCGACGACTGGCTCGGCGGCTTCTACGCGTCGCCGAACATCCAGGGCACGCGCGCTGGATTGCCGATGGCGACGGCGTGGGCCGTGATGCACCACCTCGGCGTCGAGGGATACCGACGGCTCACGCAACTCACGATCGAGACACGCGAGCGGCTCGAGGCAGGGGTGCGCGCGATCGAAGGCCTGACCGTGCTCGGCAAACCCGAAGCGCAACTCATGGCGATCGCCGCGTCCGAGGGCCACGAAGACCGAGTCGACGTCTTTGCAATCGGAGATGCGCTCGCGACACGCGGCTGGTTCCACGATCGCCAGACCCCGCCCGACACGTTGCACGCCACCGTGTCGATCGGCAACGCGCCGGTGGTCGACGACTACCTGCGCGATCTCGCCGACTGTGTCGCCGAGGTCGCGGGCAAGCGAGCCGTGGACCGCAGCACCAACTACGCCACGCTCGAGTAGGACAGCGCGCGGTCAGCCAGTGATCGAGCGGAACGCCGAGATCGTCGCGCGAGGGCGCGCTCAACTTTCCGCCGACGCACGTCGCCGGTCGCTCGCGAGCGGGCGAACCGCACGACTCCCCGACAGAGATGCAACACGTTCTAGGAGTGTTCTAGCCTCCCGACGATGGCTGCGAACGCGCCCCGGCGGACCGGAACGCGCGCTGCACAGACCGCAGCCCGCAAAGCCCGACTGATCGACGCGGCCGTCTCGCTCGCGGCCGAAGGCGGTTACGACGCCGTGCAGATGCGCGACGTCGCGGCGCGCGCTGACGTCGCGCTCGGCACGCTGTACCGCCACTACTCGTCAAAGGATCAGTTGTTGCTCGCGGCGCTGCGAGAGCAGGCCGCGGCGTTATGCGACGGCTTGGAGCGGCGCCCGGCTGCGGGAGGGACTCCGGCCGAGCGTGTCGCCGACGTGCTCCGGCGCGCCTCGCGTTCGCTCGAACGCAACCCGCGTGTGACCGGAGCGCTCGTGACCGCGATGTTCGTGAACGACAACGGCGCACGCGAGCACAAGCAGGCCGTGCGCGAGTCGATGCACCTGATGCTCGAGCGTGCAATCGACGGCGCCCAGATCGACGATCTCGACGGGGTGCTCGACGTACTCGGTCACACCTGGATCGCGACCCTCGCCTTCTGGGCGAGCGGCATGGGAGACGGCCAAGCGATGGGCGACCGTCTCGAACGTGCCGCGCACCTCCTGCTCGACGCACCACCGCGGACGGCGCCCGGGTGAGCCGCTTTCACGACGCCCCAACCGGCGCGACAATGTCAACGGTGTTCAGTTGCAGTCGGCTCACTCGGAACGTCGGCGCACGGCAGCGATCGCTGCGGACTGGGGTCTCGCGTGGAGCGTGACCACCGGTCGTTCGACGAGTTCGACGAGTTCGACGAGCATGACGATGGGTTCCCCGAGTTCGCCCACGGTCAGTTCACCTTCGAGGGCGAGATCGAGCGTTTCGGCGCGTTCGCGAGAGGCGCGGCGCGGGTGCGCGGCTGGAGGCGCGCCGTCGCCATCCTGCTGACACTCGCCATCGCGCTCCCCGTCGTGCTCGCGGTGATGTCGACTGCATTGCTCCTCGCCGGTCGCCACGGCGATCCCGAGCCGTCACCGGCAACGAGTCCGCCGCCCACTGCCGTCGGCGCGAACTGACCTCAGGCGACCAGCGAGGCGCGCAGTTCGGCGGCGAGGTCGGCGTTGGCGGCTTCGCTGCTGTCGACGGGTGCGACGATGACCCACGTCGCGCCGGCGTCGAGGTACGGCCGGACGCGGTTCGCAGCGGTCGCGAGCGAACCGATGATCACCTCGCTCGACGCGCCCAGCCGTTCCGCCTTGGCGCCGGCGAGTTCGTCCGTCGCGTCGAGCACGAACAGACCGCCCCACGTGCGTGCGGCGCACGGGTTGACGTCTCGCACGACCTCTGCGTCGCGGGCGAATTGCGCGGGCGTGCCGGCCCAGCGGTTCCAGCCGTCGGCTCGCTCAGCAAGCCCGAGGAGTTTGCGGTGAGTCCCGCCCACCCACGTTCGCACGCCCGCGCGGCGCGCGGCATCGAGTGCGTCGGCAAGTTCGGCGAGACGTTCGTCGAGGCTGCCGAACCCAACTCCGAACTCCTCGTTCTCGACCCGACTCTCGCCGTCACCGGCGCCGATCACTGCGAGCATCCTGCCGCCGCTGACGCGGTCGACCGTCTGACTGGCGTGCGCGAGCATCTCTGGCGGCCGCAGCGACGCCCGCGCCGTCAGCGAACCCACCCCGATGGTCCGCGTCTCGGCCGCGACCGCGCCGAGCAGTGACCAGCAATCGAGCGCGGGGCGGCGGGTCTCGCCATCACGGCCGACTCTGAAGAGGTGCTCGTAGGCGAACACCGCGTCGAGTTCCGCCGACTCGGCCGCGACCGCGACCCGCAGTGCGATGTCGGGATCCTCGACGAACGACGGCAGCGTGAGGCCGACCCGCAGGTCCTTCATCATCGCACCGACGCGGCGGCGAGGGCGGCGGCACCGATTGCCCCGGCCCGCTCGCCGAGAGCCGCCGCGACCAACTCGATCGCCGGCCGGTGGTCACGTCCTTCGAGATGTTCGAAGAAGGCGACTCGCAGCGGGTCGAACAGCACCTCGCCCATCTCGACGATCCCGCCGGCGATCACGATCACCTCGGGATCGAGGATCGTCGCCAACCCAGCGAGACCGAGCGCGACGTTGCCGGCGTACTCGGCAACGACGCGGCGCGCAGCCGGGTCGCCGGCGCGGGCAGCATCGGCGACACGGTGACCGTCGATCGGCTCGGCGAGCCGAAGTTCGCTGCGGGCCACCGCGTCGCGTGCCATGCGACCGAGCGCGCTCCCGGACGCGATCGCCTCCCAGTGACCGTACGCGCCGCACGCACACCTCGGCCCGCCGCGCTGCACGGTCCAGTGCCCGATCTCGCCGGCAAATCCGTTCGCGCCGCGCACGATCTCACCGTCGACGATGATCCCTCCGCCGATCCCTGTGCCCAGCGTCACCATCAGCACGTGCGCGTGGCCACGCGCCGCGCCGAAGCGCGACTCGCCGTACGCGGCAGCATTGGCGTCGTTCTCGACCACGGGTGCGCGTCCGACGCGATCGAGCATCTCGGCGCGGACGTCGATCTCTTCGACACCGGGCAGGTTCGGTCCGTAGCGAAGTCGACCGTCGAGGGTCACCATTCCGGCAATGCCGATACCGAGCGCCGCGCTCTCCCAACACGCGAAATGAGCGACGACGTCCGCCATCGCGCCGAACAGCTGTGCTCGGTCGTACGCAGTGTCGACCCTGAGCTCGTCGAGCACGACGCCGCTGGCATCGCACACGACTCCCAGGATCTTCGTCCCCCCGACATCGAGTCCGATCGTGCGTGTCACAGTAGCGGCGTCGGGTTTCAGTCGAGGTCGATGCGCCGCACGCGCGCGTCGCGGCCGGTCCGGGCGGAAGCCCAGCCGGACTCGCCGGTGTCGGTGACGCTGTCGCGTTGACCGACCTGTTCGTCGATCACGGCCTCGATCGCGTCGAGGACCGACCGCGCTGCACCGATGAGATCCTTGGCCGCGTCGACTAGGTGATCGAGCGCGCTCGTGCCGGGTCCCGCCTCGGCTTCGACACCCTCGTCTCGGGACTCGTCGGGATGCCGGTCGGTCGAGGCGTCGCTGCTCATGCTCGCACGAACTCCACGTCGAGGCGGCCGTCGGACAGACGTGCGCCGGCAACGTCGCGGCCGCGTAACGCGTCGGGCAGCGACACCGCGCGCCGATGCGGCCCCACCGCCACGAACAGTTCCGAATCGGTGCGCGTCAAGTCGATGTCGGTCCGCTCCGAGAACGGCAGGTGCACCGACACGACGACGGTGTCGCCGCGCGGTTCGATGCGAAGCGGTTCGACGTCGGCCAGCCGCGCGGCCGGGTCGAGCGAACCGTAGAGCGTCGCGCCGAATTCCGCGAGCGTGTCGACGCCCAACACCTCGACCGGCGCCAGCGACGCGCCGAGGACCGGGAGGGGCGCGAACGCGCGCTCGACGTCGTCGAGGTGCTCGGCCTGCGCGACGCGCCAGCGGTCGAAGTAAGGATCGGTCACCGCGTCGGGCAGCAACCGGTTCGCGACCACGGCGTCGACGTGGTAGCCGAACAGCGAGAGATAGGTGAAGGTGCGTCGCGCCTCGGCGACGACCATCCGTTCGGGGTTCACCACGAGCCGGGCCGAGGTGACCGCACCATCGGCGAGTAGCTCGCGCACACCGTCGAGCCGTGCATAGAAGCGTTCGACGGCCGCGAACACGCCGTCGCCAGCGACGGGAAGGCGTGTGAAGCGCGACAGTATCGGCCGCGTCGCCCTGACCGCGCGTCGCGTCGGCGCAAACGCCTTGTCCATGTACCAGGCCATGACATCGGGCAGCGACAGCAGCCGGATCGTTTCGGCTGTCGGCGCGCAGTCGACGACGATCAGATCGAATAGCCCACTCGTCGCGTGAGCGCGCAAGTCGGCCAAAGCGAAGACCTCGTCGAGGCCGGGCACGACTGCGAGTTCTTCGGCCTCGAGCGCTTCGGCGCCGGCCCACCCCAGAACGTCGACGAAGTAATCGCGTACATCGCACCACGCCTCCTCGAAGCGACGGCGGGCGTCGAGTTGTTGCGCATGCAGGCGAGGAGCAATCGCCGTGAGGTCGTCGCGGATCGGGACGCCGAACGCGTCGGCGAGGCTGTGCGCCGGGTCGGTCGACAGCACGACCGTACGCAGGCCACGGCGCGCGGCAAGCGCGGCGGTGGCCGCCGCGACCGTCGTCTTGCCGACGCCGCCCTTGCCGGTCACCAACAGGATTCGCACTGCGCCGGAGGTTACCGGTGAGGGGTTACAGCCGTCCCGCCGCACACGGGAGGCCCTGCCTCAGGCGACGGATTCGATGTGTCGCTTCAGTTCCTTCAGCGCGTTGCCCATGATCAGGGCCGCGGCCCGCCGCTTGACCATACCGGGGAGCGGCACCGCAACCTCGACGGCGAGGTCGTAGTGGATCCGCGTGGTCGCCGCACCGTCGAGCGCACCGGCCGGGTCGGGCTCGAATCGATAGGTGCCATCGAGACGGCGCAACATGTCGCCTTCGACGAACCGCCACGAGAACGACTCGGGTAGGGTGCCGTAGTCGTACTCGAGGACGTAACGGATGCTCTTGCCGAGCGCGGCGGCACGGAACTCGACGCGCCGCCCCCGCCCGTGCTCGTCGCGTTCGATCACCTTGGCCGCCTTGACGTCCTTGGCCCACTCGGGGTAGCGCTCGAAATCGAGCGCGACGTCCAAGCAGCGGTCAGCGGCCGCCGCGACCCTGATGCGTTCGCTGGCGGTATCGGCCATCGGTCCTCCCGGTGTAGCGGGGATCGGTGCGTTCAGGGTACGTGCCGTGCCGTGCCCCCCACAGTCCGGCGAGCCCGATCGGCAACATGTTGACGAGAAACCCGATCGGATTCGACGCGAGCGTCGCGATCGTGAGCACGAGCACGACGACCACGACGCCGAGCAGCCGCGCCCTCACCGCGCGCGGCGCCGAGCCCTGCAAGAAGAACATGCTGGCGACCGCGAGATCGTGTCCCTCGGTGCTGCGTCGCAACGCACGAGCGAACGCGAGCAACCACACGACCATTCCGACGCCGAACAACGCAAGCGCCGCAACGGTGGCCGCGACCTCGAAGCCGACAATGCCCGCGGCATCACCCGCCGCGACCGCGCCGTAGGCCACGGCGCTCACCACCGCGAACTCGACGATGGTGCGCCCAGGGGTCTCACGATCGAGGCCGAGTCGCGCCGCGTTGGCGACGTGCGTCTTCATGATGTGCGCCGGTTGAGCACCGTCAGGTCACCGTCCGCGAGTCGCGCGAGTGGCGACACGAGACGGTCGTAGTCCAGTTCGACACGGGCACGCCGCAGCGCTGCCGCACCCATGCGCGTCCGCAGGTCGTGGTCGCGGAGCAAGCGGTCGAGCGCGACCGTCACCGCGGCGACATCGCGCGGTCCGACGACGTAGCCGGTCTCGCCGTCGACCACGGCCTCGTGGGCACCGCCGCTGCGGCCTGCCACCGCGGGCACACCGCTCGCCGCCGCCTCGACGAACACGATGCCGAAGCCCTCGGCTTCGAGCCCACCCCATCGGTCACCGCGACACAGCATCGCGAACACGTCGGCCATCGCGAACACCTCGGCGAGCGCGGCTTCGGGGACCCGACCGAGGAACCGCACGCGGTCCCCAACTCCGCGATCGCGGACATGTCGTTCGAGGCGTGCACGATCGCGGCCGCTGCCGCCGATCGCGAGTTGGACGTCGGGTTCGAGGCGGGCGACCGCGTCGATGAGCACGTCGAAGCCCTTGCGCGGCACCAGGCGCGACTGACCGAGTACGAGAGGCCGGTCGGGATCGAGGTCATAGCGCTTGCGCACGAGCGCCCGCGCCTCGGGATCGAGCGGCGCGAACCGCGACGTATCCACTCCGCAGGACAACTCCAGGATCGAGAGTGCCCGTCCGGCCGCGCGCAGGCACTCGGCCGCGGGATAACCGCCGAAAGCGACGATTCCGGCCGCAGCGCGAAGCACACGCCGCGCCGCGAGATTGCTGACCGGGAGACGGCCCGGCACGGTGATCTCGGCTCCGTGCGCGAGCACGACGACCGGGCGGCCGGGATCGAGGTGGGGAACGACCAGCCCGAGCGGGAGCATCGGGTCGACGAACACGATGTCGGCACGCGTCTCGGCGGCGAGCGTGTCGATCCGGCGCACGAGGCCGGGGCGCGGCAACATCACCCGCTCACGCACACGTTCGACCCGGAACGCCTGGGCGCGATCCCACTCGCGCGAGTCGGGGTAACCGGTCGTGAGCACGGTCGTGCGGGCGGGGTCGAGGCGGCGCCAGAACTCCCACAACACCGACTGGATCCCGCCGACTTTGGGCGGGAAGTCGTTGGTGACGAGCAGGGAACTCATGGGCCAATCGTAGGGAGCCTCACCGACGGTGGCGTCAGTGCCGCCGCAATCCCGGCGCGACCCGCAGGTAGGCGAGACCGCCCAGTGCGAACGCGACACCGACCGCGAACATTTCGCGGTAGCCGAGTTGGTCGGCGACCAGACCGCAGATCACTCCGCCGATCCCCATCGACAGGTCGAAGAAACTCGAGAAGGTTCCGACGACCGAACCGCGCTCGGAGTCGTCGACGCCGTGCAGCGCGAGCACGAGCAGCGCCGGGTAGGCGAGAGATTGCCCGAGCGCGAACACGAACGTCCCCACATAGAGGCCGGCAACCGTCGGCCAAGCCGCGACGATGCCGATGCCCGCGGCACCGAATGCGAGTGCGCCGGTTCCCGCGCGATGCGCGCCGAGCCGGTCGGGCAAACGCGCACCCAGCACCCGGATACCGAGGATCAGCACACCGTAGAGGAGGAACACTCCGCCGACGTCATTCGTGCCCAGGTCGTCGCGCGCGTAGAGCTTCACGAATCCCTGCCATCCGGCGAGACTGACGAAGCCGCAGAACAGCACGAACCCTGGGCCGATCGCGCGCCGATGGACGAGCGGCCCGCCCCGCTGCGGGGCTTCGGGCCGGTCGTCGGCTTCGCGGGTGGCCATGCCGATGATCACTGCGACCGCGGCGAAGCCTGCCGCGACCGCCCAACTCGCGGCGAAGCGATCGTCGTTCGGACCCAGCACCTGCTCCCCGAGCCAGGGCCCGAAGGCGAGGCCCCCGTAGACCGCGATCGACCAATAGCTCACGGCCTCGCCCCGCCGTTCGACGGGTGCCCGGTCCGTGATCATCGTCGCCGCGCCGACGAAGAACGCGGCCTCGCCGAGGCCCGCGAGCATGCGCATCGCCACGAACCATCCGAACGAGTCAACCGCGCCGTACAGCGCGGTGGCCACGGCCACGACGAACGCACCGCCGATCAGCAGGGGCCGGCGTCCCAGCCGGTCCCCGACCCGACCGATCCCCGGGCGCAACACGATCGCGCCGACCGCAAACGCTCCCGCGGCGAAACCGACCGCATCGTCGTTCCGCCCGAGGTGGTCCTTGACGTAGGGGCCGAACACCGGGTTCAGCATCGCCAGGCCGATGAAGTAGAGAAGTCCCGTCACGACGATCAAGGCGAACGGCAGGGTGACGAGCCGATCGCGCGGCGGGGCCTTGGCCGCGCGCAGCGTGCCGGTCGTGGTACCGGGACCAGGATTCGTGGCCGTCACCCAGCCGCCTCGGCGAGCGCCTCGTCCCAACCGGCCCGGTCGGCGATCAGCCTCCGGTACTTCATGACAAGTCGAGGTTGGGTGAACCCGAGCGCGCCGACGAGCCTGCCCCTGCGACCGAACAGCGCGACGAACCGGTCGTCGTCGAGGGAACCGTGGGCGATGTGGAGGTCACAGTCCGCGTCGAAGCGGCCGACGATCTGGATCTTCACGTCGTACTGGTCGCTCCACACGAAGGGGACGGGCGCGAACTCGCTCGCGGCATCGCCAGCGATCTGTTGGGCGACGTGCATCGCCTGTTCGGTCGCGTTCGTCCAGTGTTCGAGGCGCATCCGAGCGCCGTCGAAGAGCGGGTTCGGGAAGTTGCAGACATCGCCGATCGCGTAGATGCCCGGAGCGGCCGCGAGGTGAGCGTCGCACACGATCCCGTTGTCGATCGCCAAGGTGTCCGGCTGCAGCCACTCGACCGCGGGTGCGGCACCCACCCCCACGACGACCACGTCCGCATCGATGCGCGAGCCGTCGTCGAGATCGATGCCGCCTTCACCGACGCGGGCGACACCGACACCGAGTCGCAGGTCGACGTCATGGTCACGGTGGAGGCGGGCGCAACGCGCACCGAGCACTTCACCGAGCCCGCGCACCAGCGGTTGTGGTAACGGCTCGACCACCGTGACGGCAAGACCGCGCGCGCGGCAACTCGCCGCGACCTCCATCCCGATGAACCCGGCACCGATGACGGCGACCCGTTCCGGCGCGCCGTCGAGCGCAGCGCGCAATGCGACCGCGTCGTCGAGCGTCCGCAATACATGGACGTGTGCCGCGTCGTGAGCGCACACCGACTCGGGGAGACGGCGCGCGTACGCACCCGTTGCAACGACGATCGCGTTGGCGCTGACGGTCGCTCCGTCATCGAGCGTGACGGTGCGACGCGCCACATCGAGCGCCGTCGCGCGAACACCGAGCCGCAGATCGAGATCGAGTTCGGCCAGCGGATCCCGGCGCAGCGGGACAAAGGGCGAGTCGGCCGCGCCGGTCAGGACTTCTTTGCTGAGCGGCGGACGGTCGTAGGGCTGGTGGCGTTCAGCACCGATCGCGTGGATCGTGCCCTCGAAACCGAGTCTCCGGAGCGACTCGGCGCAGCGCAGTCCGGCCAAGCTCATCCCGATGATCGCAACGGACTGCACCGCCTCGAGCGAGCCGCGTCGACCTTCCGCTTCTCGCGTGTCCTCGGATTCGTCCACGACCGCAGAAGCTACTCATGCTCGATGACGATGGCGTGAGTTGCCAGACGCGTGTCGGCACAAAGTCCAGCGGCGCGCGGTGTGGACGAAGCAACGAGCTCGTCGGGTCTGCTTCGCCGCAGCCGTCAGGATCGGCGCGTCGCCGACCAACTCCGGATCCCGGCGCGCAACGCGGAGTCGGTGGCGGCCACGAAGCGGTCGTCGAGCCGAGGGTCGCCATCGTCGAGCCACGCGACGGTTGCCTCGACGAGGTAGGTCACGGTGGCGCGCGCGGCCCAGGCGCGATCTCGCTTGGCGACGTGCGGGCGCATGGCTTCCATCGTCAGATCGACGAGACGTTGGCGCGAGCGGTCGTGCAACCGCCGGAATTCCGGCTCGCGCGCCGCGTGGCGCCACAGGACCACGAACCCGGGCGGGTCCGAGCGCACAATCCGGAGCAGGGTCGCCGGGCTCGGACCGAAGCGACCCATGCCACCCGCGGCCAACTTCGCATCGAGGTGCGCATGTGCGCGCTCGATCACGGCCTCGTAGAGCTGCTCCTTGGAGGCGAAGTGGCGATAGACGATGAGATGAGACACACCCACGGCATCTGAGATGTCGGCCATCGATGTCGCTGCGAATCCACCCGGAGCGAAGGCTGCCGCGGCTCCTTCGACGATCGCAGCCCGCCGAGCCGTCCGATCCAGACGGGTTCGTGTGATGGGTTCGACGCTCACGGCGAATGCGTGTCGAACACCTGGGCATTGCGCCAGGTGAGGATGCGATCATCCGGCACGATCTCGATGGTCACCGTCCGCGTCTCGTAGTACGCGCGGGTGGCATCGGGCATCATCGAGTGGTCGCTGCGGTACGGCGCGTATTTCTCCTGGATCGCAGCCGTGGCTCGCTCGAGTTTCGCACCCGGCTCGAGCGCGTAGGCGCGACCGGTGAGGTGCACGCCGACGAAATCGATCCAGCGATCGCCCGTCTCCACGAGGAACGACACCCGAGGATCGCGAGCAATGCGCTGATACTTCTTCGTGTGCGCTTGACCGGCCACGTAGATCCGACGATCGAGAGCCGCGAACCACACTGGGAGCGCGATCGGCTGACCGTCGCGGCGAAGCGACGTGAGAATGCCGGTGTGAGCCGTCGCGAGCACGGCCCACGCCTCGTCGTCGTTCATCCTGACGCTTCGGCTCATGCCACCCCGTTCGCCGACGTGCACGCTTGTTGCATTGCTATGTAACTTAGGCTAGCCACCCCCGATCCGAGCGAGCAACCAATGAAATTCGGGATGTTCTTCGAGCACCAAGTTCCGCGGCCCTGGGGAGCAGGCGATGACGCTCGGGTGTTCAACGAGGCGCTCGAACAGATCGAGTTGGCCGAGCGCATCGGGATCGAGTACGCCTGGCTCGTCGAGCACCACTTCCTCGAGGAGTATTCGCATTCGAGTGCGCCCGAACTCTTCCTCGCGGCAGCGTCACAGCGCACCACGAGGATTCGGCTCGGCCACGGCATCGTGCAGACGATCCCCGCAATCAATCATCCGGCGCGGGTGGCGGAGCGCATCGCGACGCTCGACGTGTTGTCGGGCGGGCGCGTCGAGTTCGGCACCGGTGAAGGATCGGCCGCCGCCGAACTCGACGCGTTCGGCGTCGATCCTGCGCACAAGCGCGCCATGTGGGAAGAAGGAACGCGGGTCGCGCTCCGTTGTCTGACCGAGGCTCCGTTCACCGGGTTCGTGGGCGATCATGTCCGCTTCGCCCCACGCAACGTCGTGCCGAAACCGGTCCAGCAGCCTCATCCGCCGGTGTGGGTCGCATGCACGCGCCGCGAGACGATCGAGCTCGCGGCGCGACGAGGCGTCGGGGCGTTGTCGTTCGCCTTCTTCGACCCCGAAGAAGCGAAGCAATGGGTCGACAGCTACTACACGACACTTGCCGCCGAAGGCGCCCCGATGGGAGACGCGGTCAACGCCAACCTCGCCTGCGTGACCGGCTTCTTCTGTCACGACGATCAGGAGGAGGCCGTGCGCCGTGGATCCGAGGGGGTCAACTTCATCGGCTACTCGCTCGGCCACTACTACGTATTCGGCCGCCACAAGCCCGGCGCCGGGAACCTCTGGAACGAATACCTGGAACGGCGCGCCGAGAAGGGATTCGACCCCGAGGCGGTTGCGCTCGCTGCCGCGAACGACGATGTGCTCGGCGCCAAGGTGATCCAGGACGGCACGAGCGGATTACGCGGCGCGACGGGAACTCCGAAGCAAGTTCGTGAGTACCTCCGGCGCTACGAGGCCGCCGGGGTCGACCAAGTGATCCTCTCGTGCTCGGCCGGCCGCAACCGCCATGAACACATCATGGAATCGCTTGAGCTCTTGGGTCGCGAAGTACTCCCCGAATTCCTCGAACGCGACGTCGAACAGCAGGCGATCAAGGCTCAACGACTCGAACCGATCATTGCCGCGGTGATGGCCCGGAAGCCAGCGAGCGACCATCCGCCACTCGACCCCGACTACGAGATCCCGGCCTATCCACGCCAGGACGCCGACCGCGAGGAAGGCGACAAGTTCCACCGTTGGCTCGACGACTACGCCGCCAAGATCGCCGCCGGAGAAGACGTGAGCAAACGCCTCGCCTGACCTAGGTGAACCGCCATCAGGGACTCGAAGGTGCGCCGTTTCCGGGCTGACGAGCGACGCGGCTGCACCCGACTTGCCGAATGCAGGTGAGCAAGCCGTGGCGCCGGCGCGGTCACCTTCCCGAGGTGTCGTGGCCGATGTCGAAGGCCTGATTTTCGCCCGGCGCGGCGATCTCCACGCAGGGTTCGTCCTTGTCGTCGAACTCGGTGCGTAACGCCTTCGACATCACCGCGTGCATCTCGTAGAGCATCGTGATGTAGGTGAACTCGAGGATCTGTTCGTCACTGAGGTGCTGGCGCAACGCCTCGAACACACCATCGGGGACTCGACCGCCGTCGTACACGAGACAGTCGGTGTAGGCGAGCACCGCGCGTTCGGCCGGCGTCCAACAATCGACGGCCGCCCAGTGGGGAATCGCTGCGATCTTCTCCTCGGAAAGCCCGACCGAGCGGCAGGACTTGCAGTGCTGCGAGAACACGAACTGACTGCCGCGCGTCCAACCCGCGCGCGTCTGCCCGAGTTCGCGCAACTGCGGGTCGAGGAAGCGGGAGTCCGAGCGGTAGAGCGCAAACCCCATTACGCAATGGTCGAACACGTCGGGCACCGACGCGAACACCGTCCACCAGTCGCCGGGTGTGCCCGTGGCGGTGCCGGGTACCGCAACCGGATCGCGGTCGCGCCCGAACAGCAGGTCGTAGAGCGGCAGCACCGAAGAGGCGGCCTCGGAGCGGGGGATCTGCTTCAGTCTCGGCATTGCCGGAGCCTGCCACGCCGCGGCCGGGCGATGCTTCGCGAGCGCGGTGGCCGTTCCGCTGACGTGCGTGTCAGGATCGGCCGCCATGGACGACGTGCCGCGTGACGTCAGCGGACGGCCGTTGCGGCTGCGGGAGATCGATCTCGACGTGTTCCTGCGGCCGCGTTCGATCGCGGTCGTCGGCGCGTCGGACTCGGGCACGCGACCGAACTCGCTCATGACCGCGCGGATCAAGGCGTTCGCAGGCGAACACGGGGCGCGCTTCCATCCGGTCACGCCCGTCTATCCGACGGTGCTCGGCGTGCCCACCGTCGCGGAGATTGGCGACATCGACGACGAGATCGATCTCGCGGTGTTGCTCACCGGGGCCGAACGGGTCGTCGATCACTTCGCCGCGTCGGTCGCATGCGGGGCGAAGTTCGCGGTCATCTTCGCTGCAGGGTTCTCCGAGGTCGGGCCCGAGGGCGCACGACTCGAAGCACGCCTGCGCGGCCTCGCGGCGACAGGGGCGACGCGGCTGCTCGGGCCGAATACCAACCTGAACGCGTTCTCGGAGTTTCGCGGCGATCTCGCAGGACCAGCGATTGCGCTCATCACCCAGAGCGGCCACCAGGGCCGGCCGGTGTTTCAGGGGCAAGAACTCGGGATCCGGCTGTCGCACTGGGCGCCGACCGGCAACGAGGTCGACCTGGAGTTCGCCGACTGGTGCCGCTACTTCGCCGACCAGCCCGAGGTCGGGGTGATCGCCGCGTACATCGAGGGCTTCAAGGACGGCCGCACCCTGATGCTCGCGGCCGATCATGCGGCGCGCGCGGGGACGCCGATCGTCATGGTGAAGGTGGGACGCACCGCGGCCGGCGCGTCGATGGCGCTGAGCCACACCGGACACCTGACCGGCAGCGACGCCGTGACCGACGCCGTGTTTCGCCAGTTCGGGATCGTCCGGGTCGACGGCCTCGACGAACTCCTCGACGTGAGCGCCACCTTCGCCCGCACCACCCGTCCGCGGATCACCCCCACCCCAGCGGGAGGCGGGTCCCTCCCGCCGGCACCACCTGTCGCGGCTCTTCGGAGCGTGCGACCACCGCGTGCACGCGCCGGCGAGCGAAGAGCGGCCAATCCGACGCACGCCGACCAACAAGCGAACGCCGTCGCAGCGAGCCCGGCCGGAGCAGCGAGCCTGGCCGGAGCAGCGAGCCTGCGAACGCGACCAGGAATATGCATCTATGGGATCTCGGGTGGGACGGGGGCGCATCTGGCTGACATGGCTGCGGCCGCGGGTTTGAACTTGCCCGAGTTGTCGGCGGCGACGCAGCGAGCGCTCCACGACGGGTTGATCCCAACGTATCTGCGGGTGTCGAACCCGGTCGACTGCGGTGGCCCACCGGTGATGGACTCGCGCGGTCGCCAGATCCTCGACGCGTTGGTCGCGGCGCCTGAGGTCGATGCCCTCATCGTGCCGATCACGGGTGCGCTGGATTCGATGAGCGAGCCGCTGGCACGAGATCTCGTGGCGGTCGCCGCGACGACGGACAAACCGATCTTCGTGGTGTGGGGTTCGCCGGTCGGCGACGAGCGGGCGTATCGCGAGGTCCTGCTGGGCTCGAGCCTGCCGGTGTTCCGCACGTTCCAGAACTGCGTCCGTGCCGTGAGGGCATGGCAGGACTGGTGGGCGTTCGTCGACGATTACCGCTCGCCCTTCGTCGACGTTCCGGTGATGCCAGGGCGTGCCGCGGCCGCGGCTCGGCAGGTCCTTGCGAACGCGCCGTCAGGCCGAGCGTTGTCAGAGTTCGAGAGCAAGCGGCTGCTGCGGGCCTATGGGATTCGCACGACCCGCGACGAGTTGTGCGAGTCGGCTGCGGCGGCGATGCGCGCGGCCACGGCACACGGATTCCCCGTGGTGATGAAGGCGTGTTCGCCCGACCTCGCGCACAAGACGGAGTCCGGTCTGGTAGCGCTCGGAGTCGCTACGGCCGCGGCGGTGAGGCGCAGCTACGACGAGTTGTTGTCGCGCGCTCGTCGAGCTGATCGGCGGGCTCGGATCGACGGCGTGCTGGTGTGCGAGACGGTGCCGACGGGCCGCGGGGCGCCCGCCGTCGAGGTGCTCGTCGGAATGAGCCACGACGATCTGTTCGGGCCGGTGGTCAGCGTCGGTATCGGCGGGGTACTCGTCGAGGCGATCGGCGACGTCAACGTGCGGGTCCCGCCGTTCGGGCCGCACGAAGCTCGCCGGATGATCGAGGAGTTGGCGGGCCGGCGAATCTTGCGCGGTGTGCGCGGCGCCGCGGCCGTCGACGAAGATGCGCTGGTCGACGTGATCATGAAGGTGCAGCGCCTCGCGCTCGAACTGGCCGACGAGATCGCGGAGCTCGACATCAACCCCTTGGTCGTGCGGCGCCATGGAGCCGTCGCACTCGATGCACTGGTCGTGAGGAGAACATGAGCGACGATTTCGCCGCCCGGGCCGAGGCTGAGTTGCCGACCCGACTCGACAACGGCGTGTTGTGGGTGACGATCAATCGGGCCGAGTCGGGCAACGCGATCCCGTTCTATGTCCGCGATCGGATGATCCATTTGTTTCGCGACGCCCACGTCGATCTTGCGGTTCGGTGTGTCGTGCTGACCGCCACCGGCGACAAGCACTTCTGTACCGGAGCCGATCTCACGGTGCGGCCAGCGCCTGCGATGCTCCCCGAGGGTGCGCCGGAGCGCGTTGTCGGGACCGGCGTCGACATGATGCGGCGAGGCTTTCAGACGTTGATGCAGGCGATCCTGGACTGCGAGAAGCCGGTGATCGTCGCTTTGAACGGGACCGCGGCCGGTGGCGGTTCGATGTTCACGCTGGCGGCCGATCTGGTGATCGCCGCCGAGCACGCGCGCCTCATCCAGGTGTTCGTTCGCCGTGGCCTCGTCCCCGATGGTGGCGTCGCGTACTTGTTGCCGCGCATCGTCGGGATGCACAAGGCGAAGGAGTTGATCTTCTTCGGCGATGACCTGCCGGCAGCGGAGATGCTGCGCCTCGGTATCGCGAACCGCGTCGTGCCTGCCGCGGAACTCGAGGCGGCGACCCGCGAGTGGGCGGAGCGACTGGCGGCCGGTCCGACGAAGGCGATCGGTTGGAGCAAGAAGTTGCTCCACGACGCATCGGAGTTGTCGCGGCGCGACCTGCTCGAAGCAGAGGCGATGCTCGTCGAGTTGAACGCGGGTACCCATGACGGCTTGGAGGGCGTGAACAGTTTCCGCGAGAAGCGCCCGGTCCACTTCACGGGCTGGTGACCAACCCATGAGCGCGACCAGCAACACCGCCATCGTGGGGATCGGCCAGACCGCGTTCGGCAAGGGGCTGGTGGATTCGGAGTTGTCGCTGGCGTGTCAGGCGATTTCGGCGGCGCTCGACGATGCCGGGGTCGCGCCGCACGAGGTCGACGGTCTCGCCAGCTTCACGCTCGAACCCAACCGCGAGGTCGATGTCGCGCGCGCCGTGGGACTCGGCGACATCACCTTCTTCAGCCAGGTCGGTTACGGCGGCGGCGCGGCGTGCGGGGCGGTCGGGCAGGCCGCACTGGCGGTCGCGTCGGATCAGTGCAACGTGGCGGTCGCGTGGCGGGCTCGCAAGCGATCAGCGGCCGCGAGCCGGCCGTGGGCCCAGGTGAGCAAGCGGATCGCGGACAGCGGTCAGTGGAGCCGTCCCTTCGGGCTGCTACGCCCGGTCGACGAGATCGCGATGCTCACCCGCCGTTACATGCACGAGTACGGCGCGACGCGCGATCACCTCGCGAACGTGGCGCTCGCGGCGCGTACACACGCGAACCGCAATCCGAACGCCACCATGTATGCCAAGCCGTTGACGCGCGAGCAGTACATGGAGGCGCGCTGGATCAGCGAACCGCTGTGCCTGTTCGACAATTGCCTCGAGACCGACGGAGCACTCGCCGTGGTGATCGCCTCGCTAGCACGGGCGCGCGACCTGCCGAACCGCCCCGTGGTGATCGACTCGTTCGCACAGGGACTCCCGCGCGACCACCAGACGATGACCAACTACTTCTGCGACGATCCCTTGCGCGGGCCGGCATGGACCGCCGCGGCCAAGCTCTGGTCGAACGCCAGCGTGACGCCCGCCGACGTCAAGGTCGCGCAGCTCTACGACGCGTTCAGCCCGCTCATCATCCTCTCGCTCGAGGGATATGGCTTCTGCGCCCGCGGCGAAGGCGGGCCGTTCACCGACGATGGAGCGATCGAGTTGGGCGGCCGCCTTCCGGTGAACACGAGCGGCGCGGGAATGAGCGAGGCCTATGTCCACGGCTTCAACCTCGTGCTCGAAGGCGCCCGCCAGATCCGCGGCACGAGCACGGCGCAGGTCGCCAACGCCGACGTGAGTCTCGTGACGAGCGGCGAGGGCGTCCCCACGAGTGCGCTCGTCCTGACCGAGGATCGATAGGCGATGAGCGAGTTCCTGCTCCCCGATCTCGACGACAACGAGGCCCTGGCTTTCTGGGAAGGGTGCGCGCAGGGCGAATTGCGCGTGCAGCGTTGCGCGGACTGCCGCCATGTGACGCACCCGCCGCGCCCGATGTGCCCGCGCTGCCGTTCGATCGATCGCGAATGGGTGGCGACGAGTGGTCGCGGCCGCATCTGGAGCTACGTCGTCCCGCACCCACCGCTGCTCCCCGCTTACTCGCCGCTGGCGCCCTACAACGTCGTCGTGGTCGAACTCGACGACCCTGACGTCGCCACTGGCTCGGCGGTGCGGTTCGTCGGGAACCTGGTCGCGGGGCCCGTTGCCGAGATCAACAGCATCGACGCGGCGACCATCGCGATCGGCGAACCGGTTCGTGTCGTGTTCACGACCGTCGGCGACGTCACCCTCCCCCGCTGGATCCGCGCCACCTGACCCCCCCAACAAACTCGGCTTGTTTCGCGAAAGCCGAGGCTCTAGCAACCGCTTCGGCTGACAGTCCCGGCGGCGTTGTCCGTGGCCGGGCGCGCGACGGCCCGGGTGGGGGTGCCCGGGCCGACTGCGCTTCTCGGTTGTCCGGTCGATCCGGGGGATCAGCTCGACCGGTTCGCGGCCACTCGCCCCGGGGGAAGAGGCAGGCCAGCGATCTTTGGGTTCAGGCTGCCTTGGCGGGCTCTGCTGCAGCGTCGCGGCCAGGGCTGTCGTCGCTGGCCGGGCGGGCGAGACGCAGTTCGACGAGGCGCTGCTCCCAGGCCAACTGCTTGGCCAGCCAGGTCATCGCGTTCATGTCATGCACCTCCTCGGTTCGGCTCGAATGCGATCCTTCGTTCCCTGCGGACTCCAATGTGCGAGAATCCACTCCGGCAGTAAATACTCTCAGTGATATCGATGTCAAGTCATTCACGCCCGGAGTCGATGCTCTAGCGTGTGACATCCGACACGTTCACCAGCCTGTGCCCCACGCCCGGCTCGGCGCTGCACAGGTCATGACCGGACCCGAACCGATCGGGCTGCACAGCCGGCGACCGAAGCCGAAGGAGCGCGCGTCGTGACTGAACCTGACGCCGAGCGCACCACGACCGGCACGGGGTGGCGGGTCGACGACCTTGCCCAGCGTGCCCGCCTTTCGGTCGACACGATCCGCTACTACGCCCGGGAGCGTCTGCTGCAGCCGGCGATCGCGGTCGGGCGCAACAAGCTGTATGGGCCGGAGCACCTCGAGCGGCTCGAACGGATCCGCGAACTCCAGGAACAGCGGTTCTCACTCGCAGCGATCCGAGCGATCCTCTGCAGTGACCGTCCGGGGATCGACCGGATCTTCGGTGCCGGCGCCCAGAATTACACCGAAGCCGACCTCGTCGAGCGATCGCGGGTCCCCGCGGCGGTCGTCACCAGTCTGCGCGCGATCGGACTGCTCCCCGATCCGGCCGAATTCGGGCGTGAGGCCTTCGACGACGCCGACCTGACGATGCTGCGCTCGGTCCGCGAACTCCTCGACATCGGAATGAGTCCCGAGGTGCTCGCCGACCTCGGCGCGATCTACGTGAAGCACTTCGGGGCGCTCCAGGCCGAGGTGCACGCGACGCTCGCCGGTTGGACCCGCAGCGATTGGGATCCCGCCGAACTCGAGGCGATGCAACGCCAGCTCACCGCGTCGAGCGACCGGCTCATCCCCGCCGTCGACCGGGTGCTGAACTACGTGCACCAGCGCACGGTGCAGCGCCTCACCCTCGAGGCGATCCGCACCGCCGCGGCGACCAACACCGGAGTCGGCGGCCTCAAACGCTGACCCACCCCCAAATCACGGCTTCTTTCGCCAACCCGGCGGCCCTGGCTACCGCAGCGGCCGACAATCCGACCGTCCAGGCCCCGAGACCGAGACCGTTCGTAGACTGACACGCGTGTCAGACGCCGCACCGCCGACCGAGGCGCGGCCCGACGCGCTGCTCGCGGGAGTTCGCGTCCTCGTGCTCGGCGGCGAAACTGCGGCGCGCGGCGGCCGGATCCTCGCCGATCTCGGGGCCGAGGTCGTGCGCGTCGTCCCGGCCGCGGGCGATCCGCTCGCTCCCCGACCGAGCACTCGGTTGGCCTGGAGCGCCGGCACGTCGCTGATCGACGAGGCGGGCGAGGCGACAACGACCGCGTGGGCGCGCGACGCCGACGTCGTACTCCACGAACCGTCGCACTTCGCGACTTTCGCGCCGACCGCCGCACCCGAAACCCACTGGATCTGCATCACTCCGTTCGGCTCGCGCGGCCCGCGCGCCAGCTGGCGCGCCAGCGATCTCGGAGTCATGGCCTCGACCGGGAACCTGTATTGCACGGGCGACCCGGACCGGCCCCCCGTCCGGCCGAGCGAACCCGCGTCGTTCGCGCACTCGGCGGGTGAGGCCGCTTACGCCGCGATCGCTGCGCTGGCCAGCGGTCGCCGCCAGGTCGTCGATGTGTCGATGCAAGAGTGCGTGCTTGTCGCCAACATGGGTTCGGCGGGTCGCTTCCACCGGACGAGGTTCCGCGGCGCGCGTGGCGGAGCAAAGATCGGCCGCACCCGCGAGATCTACCCGACTCGCGACGGTTTCGTGAGCTTCGGCATCCGCGGCGGCAAGGCGCGCCAGGCGAGCATGACGCTCATCGCGCGACTCGTACACGACGCGGGCATCGACGAACCCGCGCTCGATCAGGACTGGGCGACGTGGTCGCAGACCACGGCGAGCGACGACGAACTCGCGGCAATGGAGCGTGCCATTGCCGGGTACTTCTCGCAGCGGACCTCGAGCGAGTTGTACGCGATCGCCTGCGAGACCAACCTGATGCTCGCGCCCGTCAACTCACCGCTCGAGGTTTTTGCGTCGGAGCAACTCGCCGCGCGTGGTTTCTTCGTCGTCCACGACGGCGTCGAGCATTTCCCGCGCTCGTTCGTGATCGTGCACGGTGCCGCACCCGCCGGCCCGGCAGTGCCCGCGCGCATGGCCGACCCGGCGATGGTGTGGGCTGCGCGCGACAGTTCGGCCGCTCCACGCGCCGGTTTCGTCGATTCCCGATCGGCCGCCGAGGCTCTTCCCGCATGGGCGGGGGTGCGGATCCTCGAGTTCGGTTCGGGTGCGGCCGGTCCGATCGCGACGCGCTATTTCGCCGAACACGGTGCGACCGTGTTGAGGGTCGAGTCGCCGAGCCGGCCCGACTTCTTGCGCGCGATGGCGATCGGCCCCGCGAATCCGCACGGGCTCGAAGGCGCCGACATGTACGACGCGCTCAACTGCGCGAAACGGCACGTGACCCTGAACCTGAAGCACCCTGACGCGATCGCGCTGGTACGCCGCCTCGTCGCGGAATGGGCCGACGCCGTCGCCGAGAACTACGCGCCGCGGGCGATGACTGGCTTCGGGCTCGGGTACGAGTCGCTTCGGGAGTTGCGACCGGACCTCGTCATGATCTCGGCGTGCCTCAACGGCCAGACGGGCCCCCACCGCGACTACCCCGGCTTCGGGGGGCAGGGTTCTGCACTGTCCGGCTGGAACTGGGTCACGGGATGGCCCGATCGCGAGCCGGTCGGTCCCTTCGGCACGATCACCGATTCGCTGGCGCCCCGCTACGTCGCGGCTGCGCTCGCCGCCGGGTTGTGGCACCAGCGCCGCACCGGGCGCGGCTGCTACCTCGATCTCGCTCAGGTCGAGGCCGGCCTCTGGGCGCTGTCGCCGTGGCTGCTCGACGCGGCCATCGACGGGACGATCGGGATGCGCAACGGCAACGCACACGCCCGCACCTTGATCCACGGCGTGTTCCCGTGCGCAACCGAAGGCGGGATCGACGATCGGTGGGTTGCGATCGCGGCGTGGAACGAGTCCGAGCTCGCCGCACTCGCCCGTGTGATGGGTGTCGGCACCCCTCTCGTGGACGAGGCGAGCGTCGCGGCATGGACGCGCGATCAGAACCGGGCCGCGGTTGCGGCAGCGCTCCAGCACGCCGGTGTCGAGGCCGTTCCGGTCGCTGATTTCGCCGACGTGTCGGCCGACGAACAACTGGCGTTCCGTCAGCACTTCGTTCGCCTCGAGCACCCGTTCCTCGGCAAGGGTGACTACGAACGCAACGGGATCCGGTTCAGCGCGGCGCCGACCGGTTATGACCGTCCGGGACCGACGCTTGGCCAGGACAACGATTGGGTGCTGGGCGATCTCCTCGGCTTGGATTCCGTCGAGGTCGAGCGTCTGCGCGACCTCGGCGCGTTTGCCTGAACACCGTCGAGCGTCGCCGCTCACTCGGGTGGTTGCGGGATCGCTAGCAGCTGAGGCGCGACGGCGCTGAAGTACCGCGCCGATCCGGGGATGTAGTAGTGCACGCCGTCCCACCGCTCGCCGACGTCGTTCGCGATCGCATCGTCGGTGCAGTATTCGACGGGAGGCTCGACGGTGAACACCCGATCGGGATCGCGACGCGCGGCGCGCCGCAGCAGCGTGTTCAGGTGGCGGGTACGCGTGTCGTCGCCGCGTTCGGGCAGCGCGAGCAGTCCGCCGGCGTCGATGGGTCGCCAGCAGGGCAACTCGGCGAGGGCAACCTGAGCGCCGGTCGCCGTCACCGAGTCGATCCCCGACCGCAGTTGGTTGGAGAACTCGAGGTCCCACGCGTCGGTGCCGAACTCGAGCGTTCGGTCATCGATCTCGACGTCGAAGACGTCCCACGCGCCGATCGTCACCAAGGCAATCTGGGCGTCGACATCTTGCGTCGCGTCCGCCCACTGCCGCTGCCACCCCTCGCACTCGCGGCCGAGATCGCGGCGCAGGCCTCGCGTCGACGCGATCCGACCGCGCGAAACCCCACAGCCCTCGACGCTGCCGTTCGTCAGGGTGATGGTCGAGCCGAGGTCGCTCGGCGCGTTGATCACCAAGGTGTTCGCAACCGAGTCGCCGACGACGATCGTGCGGATCGGCGGCGCGAATGTCGCACGCGTCTCCCGCGTCGTCGACGTGTCGCGGTCGACCGTTGCGGTGGTCGGATCGGTGGGACGTGACGAAGGTGTGACGAACTCGAAGTCGCTGCGATCCGGCAACCGGCCGATCCACATCAGGGCAGTCGCGACAACGACCCCGGCGATGAGCCCCAGCGCGACCCGACGGTGGCCGACCGTCCGCAGCGCCAGGAAATCGAGGACCTCCCGCAAGGTGCCTCGCCGGATGGGCTCCTCGACCAATCGGAACGAGACCTCGGTGAGCACGAGCGTGAGCACGAGGCGCAGGACCGCGAGCGCCCAGCCGTGAAGATCGATGTCCTCGCCGGGACTGGTGAGCTGCACGACCGGCCAGTTCCACAGGTACAGGCCGTAGCTGCGGCGGCCGAGGCCGACGAGCAGTGGGGTCGACAGCGCCAGCCGCACAACTCGCGACGCGGGGTGCACGACGACTGCGACCGCGACCGTCGCAAGGACCGCGACGACGACGAAGCCGATCGGGTACAGGAACGGATCCTCGAACGAATACTCGGTCGCCATGTAGACAAGCGCTCCGACGGCAATCAGTCCAAGGCCATCGACGACCGGCGTGGCGCCGCGCCGCGCCCGCAACTTGTGCGCGGGCCAGACGAATGCGAGCAGGACACCCGCGAGGATCGTGAAGGCCCGGGTGTGCGTCGAGAGGTACGCGTCGTTCAGAGCATCCGGATCGAAGTCTCGGTGCGTCCATGCCATCGCCGCGATGCTCACCAACGCTACGGCAACGACACTGCTGCGCAACCGGGCGCGACCCGCGACGCCGCGCCGCGCGAGCACGACCGCGAACACTGCCGGCCAGATCGCGTAGAACTGCTCCTCGATCGCGAGCGACCACAGGTGCCGGAACAGCGACTCACCGCCGAAGTAGCCGCCGCCGAAGACCAGATGCCAGTTCTGCACGTAGAGCAACGAGGTGGCCACGTCGCCGGGAACCGAGGTGCGCTGCACGGGATCGAGGAACGCCTGCGCGTACAGCACGACCGCGAGGAGCACGAGGAACAGCGCCGGGAGGAGGCGGCGGGCGCGCCGGAGATAGAACTGCCGCAGGTCGATGTGGCCGCGTTCGTTCCATTCGCCGAGGAGCAGCGACGTGATGAGGTAGCCGCTGATGACGAAGAACACGTCGACCCCGAAGAAGCCGGCGTGAAACGGCGAGATCTCGCCGTGGTAAAGGATCACCGCAGCGACCGAGAGCGCCCGCAGCCCATCCAGGCCGGGCTGGTAGCGGAGCCGGTCGCGGGGCGCGTCCGACCGATCGATGGCGGCGGAGCGCGCAGGGCGCGTGGGCGGGGTCCGGGCAGGCAACAGTCGGTCGCTGGGTTCGCCGAGCTGAGCCGCCGCGGACGGGCCTCGGTTCAGCTCATCGAGTCGAGCAGCATTGCGTACCACGTGTCGTGTGGTGTGGCGCGCCACCCCGCGAGCAGCCCGTCACTCACCGGGTCGCAGCCGTAGCGCAGCGGTCCGTCGCTGTCCTCGATCGCGTCGGCAATGCGCTTCGCGGCAACGTCGGCCGGGGTGTACTGGTCGCGGATCCCGGCGCGGGCTTCGTGCAACCGTTGCGCGTGATCGGCGTACTCGGGATGACCGATCGCCTCGGCGGGGTGGTCTCCCCCGAGCAACATGTCGGTGATGACGGGGCCGGGCATGATCTCGACGACGCGGATCCCGAAGCCGCGGACCTCGGCCTGCAGTGACTCCCCCATCGCGCTGATCGCCGCCTTGGACGCGCGGTACATACCTAGGAACGGCACCGGCGCGAGGATTGATGATGACGTGACGTTGCAGATCACGCCGCCGCCGTTGGCGCGCAGGATCGGAATGGCCGCGCGGGTCACGCGCGCGACGCCGAACACGTTCGCCTCGAAGAGATGACGCCAATGACGATCGACATCACCGTGCTCGATCGGCAGGTTATCGGTCTCGACCCCGGCGTTGTTGACCACGACCTTGAGGCCGGCAGGGAGATCGATCGTCGTCGCGTCGTTGACGTCGAGCCGCCGGACCGCGACCGACTCGGGGAGCCCCGCACCGGCGGCCGGGTCTCGCATCGTCGCGACGACGTCGTAGCCACGATCCGCGAGTTCGATCGCGACCGCGCGCCCGATCCCGCGCGACGCGCCCGTGACGAGCGCCTGGTTGGTCATCGTCCGGTCCCTCCCGTGGGTCCGCTTCGCTAGCGTCGAACGTCGCCGCCCGCCAGGCGAGCCACCCAGTTCGCCATCCGACCAGTTCGCAATCTGACACGCCATCCGACAGACGCGCCAGGAGCATCGTGGACCTTCGCTTCACCGCCGAACACGACGCGTTCCGCCGCGACGCGCGGGCGTTCCTCGACGACCGTCTCGGCGGGAGGTTCGCGGGCGTGCGCGGGCGCGGCGGGCCTGGAGACGAACACGCGCTGTTCGCCGAACGCTGGGAATGGGAACAAGAACTCGGCCGTCACGGCTGGATCGGCCTCGGCTGGCCGCGCGAGTTCGGCGGGCGCGGCGCGACCCTGCTCGAACAGGTCATCTTCTACGAGGAGTATGCGCGCGCCGGCGGTCCCGGGCGCGTCGGCATCGTCAACGAGGGCCTCATCGGCCCGACGCTCGTGCACTTCGGCGACGACGAGCAGAAGCGACGCTTCCTGCCGGGGATCGTCGCCGGGACCGAACTGTGGTGCCAGGGCTACAGCGAACCCAACGCGGGCAGCGACCTCGCCAACGTCTCGACGCGCGCCGCGCGCGACGGCGACGAGTGGGTGATCGTCGGGCAGAAGGTGTGGACCTCGCTCGCGCATTGGGCGCAGTGGTGCTTCGTCGTGTGCCGCACCGACCCGATGAGTACGCGCCATCGCGGTCTCTCCTACATCCTGACGCCGATGGACCAGCACACGATCGAGATCCGCCCGATCGTTCAGATCACGGGTACCAGCGAGTTCAACGAAGTGTTCTTCGACGGGGCGCGGGCGCGCTATGAGCACACCGTCGGCGGCGAGGGCAACGGCTGGAAGGTCGCGATGGGCACGCTCGCGTTCGAGCGCGGCGCCAGCACGCTCGGCCAGCAACTCGGCTTCGAACGCGAGTTGAGCGAGATCACCGAAGCGGCTCGTGGGTGTGGCCTCGCCGCGGATCCGGTGTTCCGCCAACGCCTCGCCGACGCGTGGATCACCTTGCGTGTGATGCGGTTCCATGCACTGCGAACCCTGAGCGTCCTCGAACACGGAGACGTCTCGCGCGAAACGTCGATCCACAAGTTGTTCTGGGCGAACTTCCATCGCCGACTCGGCGAACTCGCGATCGATGTCCACGGCGCGATGGGGATGATCGCCGACGCGACGCCGACGGACGCCGACGAGGCTCGGTACCCGATCAACCTGATGCAACGCCTCTTCCTCTACTCGCGCGCCGACACGATCTACGGCGGCAGCAACCAGATCCAGCGAAACGTGATCGGCGAGCGTGCCCTCGGTCTGCCCGCCGAACCGAAGGTGGTGTGAACGATGGTCGAATCACCGAGCCCGGTCCCCGTCCCCGGTCACGGCCTGCTCCAGGGTCGCACGGTGCTCGTCACCGCGGCCGCGGGGAGCGGTATCGGCTTCGCGACCGCGCGCCGCTGCGTTGAGGAAGGCGCGTCGGTCGCGATCGCAGACATCCACGAGCGTCGCCTCCGCGAGGCCGCCGAAGCGCTCGGCGACATCGCGGGCGGCACGGCGCCGCCGGCATTCCTCGCCAACGTCAGCCACGAGGCCGACGTGCAACACCTATTCGCGTCGGCGACCGACGCGCTCGGGTCGATCGACGTGCTGGTCAACAACGCCGGTCTCGGCGGTACCGCCAACCTCATCGACATGACCGACGAGCAGTGGGACTCGGTGATCGAGGTGACGCTCGGCGGAACGATGCGCATGACCAGGGCGGCGCTCACCCACATGCAACCGCGCGGACGCGGCGTGATCGTGAACAACGCGTCCGTCGTGGGATGGCGCGCGCAAGCCGGCCAGTGCCACTACGCGGCAGCCAAGGCCGGCGTGATGGCGCTCACCCGTTGCGCTGCGATCGAGGCCGCGCCGTTCGGTGTGCGCATCAACGCGGTCGCGCCGTCGTTGGCGATGCACCCGTTCCTCGCCAAGGTCACCACCGACGAGGTGCTCGCCGAGTTGACGACGCGCGAGGCCTTCGGTCGGGCCGCCGAACCGTGGGAAGTCGCCAACGTGATCGTGTTCCTCGCCAGCGACTACTCGAGCTACATGACCGGCGAAGTCGTGAGCGTCAGCAGCCAACACCCCTGAGTCAGGCCTGCCACTTCGCGACCATCGTGACGACGGCGGTCACGACGAGCGCGGTGTCGAGGACCGCGAGCGAGGCGATGCGATTGCCGAGCGCGCGTGCCGTCGCCGGATCGCCATTGCGCAACGCCTCGGCCTGGCGTTCCGCGAGACGCGTGAACGCGAAAATCCCGAGCAACGCGCCGATCACGATCACCGCGATGCCGACCGCGACGAACCCGGCCGAGAAGTTGTAGCTGGTCTCGGCCACGAGCAACACACCGCTCACACCGATCACCGCTCCCGCGACGTTGTAATAGCGCTGACCGAGCAGCCGTGACGCGTCGACCCAGGCGGCGTGCTCAGCCACGGGCCGCCTGGCGAACCACGGCGCGAGGAACAGTTGGACGAAGTTCGCGCCGAGCCATGCGGCAACCGAGGCGAGATGGACGACGAGCAACGTGTCGCGATACATGGACGCATGGTGCCACCCGCCTCGTCATTGGCGCACAACTGGGGACATCGCGCAGTTGTGCGCCAAACAGTGGTCAGTCGATGAGGGTGGCTTCGTACCACTGGACGCGCGCCGGGACGAGCGGGTGCAGTTGGAACTCGATGCGAAGCTCGCACCCGTCACCGTGTGCGACCGCCGTGGCGGCGGCGGCGTGGTCGGCCTCGATCCGAGCGAAGCGGAACGAGCCGCGATTGTCGGTCAGCGTTCGTGCCCGCGCCGCCCGGTGGGCGTAGGGGTCATCGAGTTCGACGTTGTCGGCGAAGAGCGCGCGTGCCGCCTCGTCCTCCCAGGTGTCGTGCAGCGCGACGAGGGCGCGACCTGCCGTGTCGAGCGCTGGAGGGACGGGAACGGGCGCGGGGCCCACGAGTTCGTGAGCGACGAGTGCATCGAGCGCCGCCGCGGTGGCCTCAGCCATCTCGGCATAGGTCTGGTTCGCGAGCGCGATCAGGCCGATGCCGGTGTTCGGAACCCAGCGCATGTTCGACCCGAAACCGGGAAGTCCCCCGCTGTGGCTCACCACCAATCCGAGGGTCTCGTGGTGGAGCACGTTGAGCCCGAAGCCGTAGCCGCCGGTGATCGTGCGAGTGCGGCCGTCGCGCGCCTGCACGGTCCTGGGAGGGAAGCCGCGCTGGACGCGCTGCATCTCGCGTCGACTCGCGCGCGACAGCGGGCCGACTTCGGGATCGTCGCGCGGCGGCCACGCGTCGGTCATGAAGCCGATCCACCGCGCGAGATCGGCGACCGTGGTGAACAGCCCGCCCATCGGGGCGATCGCACCGTCGCCGAGCAGCGGCTCGTCGCCACCATCGACGCGGAATCCTGCGACCGCCGCGTCGGGCGCCTCCCACGTGGTCGCGGTCATCCCGAGTGGCTCGAGCAACCGCTCACGCACGACGTCCTGGAGCCGTCGACCGCAGGCGCGCTCGACCACGCGCCCGAGGATCCCGAAGCCGAGGTTCGAGTACTCGAACGCGGTGTCGGGCACGACCGCGAATGTCGCCCCAGCGGCGAGCCACCCGTCGAGTTCGTCGTCGGCGACATCGAGGTGTCGGTCGGCCCACGGGTCGTCGGTGGCGAACCCCGCGCCCATCGTCATCAAGTGGCGGATCGTGATCGGCGGCGAGTCGCGAGTCGGACCGCCGAGGTGCGCGAACTCGGGCGCGTGGTCCGCGATCGGATCGTCGAGCCTCACCACGCCCTCGTCGCGCAGCCCGAGCACCGCCGCACAGGTGAAGCTCTTGGTCATCGATGCGATTCGGTAGACGACGTCGGGCGCCTCGGCACACACGAGGTCGCCATGGTCGACCAAACCCCAGGCGCACGACGGCAGCCGCTTCATCGTTGCGTACTCGCCGAACACCCCCTCGAGCACGGGTCGCGAACGCGCAGCGTCGATCGTCTTCATGGCCAAGAGCCTCGCGTGCCGACGGGCGAGCCGCGGGACGATTACGGCTCCGTTCGGCGACGAGATCTCGTCAACGGGGTTCGAGCGCGCAGCGCGCCGAATGTCGAGGCCGCATCGGCGCGACGCTGAACGGGTGAAGCCGAGACTCTGCATGCTTGCGGTGTTGCTCGTCGCCGTCACAAGTTGCGGAGGATCCGAACGCGCGACGAGTCGCGCGACGCCGACCGACCATCCCGCTGGAGCAATCGACCCGCGTTTCGGCCTCCTGCCCACGTCGCTCCCCGACGGGATGCGAGTCGACGTCGCCACCGCGCAGCCGACCGCGTACGTGGCCGGCACCGGTTTCTCGGCCCTGTACGCCGACGACGCGTGGGTGACGACCGGCCGCGGACGCGCGGCGGCCGTCCTGATGGAAACGGACTACACGAGTCTGCCATCGACTTCGATGTGGCACCGACCACGACGATCGGCGAACTTCCGGCGATAGAGGGCGTCGCCGGCGAGCTGCGCTTCGTCGCCTGGAAGTTCTGCCCTCCGAGCGGCTGTGATCACGCCTTCGAGGCGGCCATCGTCGGGCGCGAGCTGACGCCGGCCGAGCTCCTCGCGATCGCCCGCAGCGCCCGCTTCGAGCGAGAGGACTCGTCGATCGGTTGGATGCCGGACGACCTCGACCAGCGAGCGCGTGGGCCGTACGCCGCCACCGGCCTATGGTCGATGGGCGACGGCTACGGCCCGACTTCGACCCGTCTCGTGCTCGAGCGTCGCGATCGCCGCCCGTACGAAGCTCGCATTCAAGTCGTCACGGTCTCGGACGCTCGCCAGATCCACCTCGCGCGGTTCCTGCTCGACGCCCCGGCGATCGCCGTCCGCGGCACGACCGGATCGTCGGGAAGCATGATTTCACTCGGCGCTTCGCCAGGTGGCCCGGCCGACACGACTTGGACCTGGGTCGAAGGCGGCGTCCTCACACTGGTCCAGGCGCGCGGCGTCGACGCTGCGACCGTCGAGGCACTCATCGACGACCTGCAACCAGCGACGCCGACAACGTGGGGCACGATGGCCGAGCGCGCGGCCGAGATCCCTCACGAACCGGAATCGAACGAGCGGATCGTGGCCTCGGCGTTCGTCGAGCGCGGTTCCTGAACGATTGCGCTTTCTCAGTTCCAGGCCGACGGGAGCACGTTCTACGACCTATCTCACTCGGTTCGGTTCGCCGACGGCTCCACGACACGAGGGGCGAGTTCGACCATGGTCGCCGTGCCGGCGATCTCCGTCTCGCGTTCCGATCATGGAACGCTGTTCTTCGGCGCGCTCCCCAACGAGTACACGAGCATCATCATCACACTCGAAGGCGGCAACACGCTGACCGTCACGCCGCAACTGCGCGAAGGTTGGCCAGCCCGACCCCGGGGTACGTTCACCGCAGGTAGCCCGCGAGCGACTGCCGCGGCCATCCGGCGCGGTTCCGAGGTCGCCTACGAGCTCGCCCCCGAATCCCCGCAGCCTGACGGTCGCGGGAGCGACGGACTCCTTGTGGTGAACGCCGCGTGACCTCCAGGTGTCAAGGAATCGGCGACGCTGCTTCGACGGCCGCGCCGAAGAGCAGGAGCAGGTTGTGGGCGAGCGTCGGGTCGTCGAAGTGCGGGTTCCACTCCGCGTCCCAGAGCGAGTCGCTGATGCAGAACGCAGATGCGATCGACACTCCGCGATGGGCTGCCACGGTGAAGAGCGCCGCGGCCTCCATGTCGACACACTGAACGCCGGCGGCCTGATAGTGGCGCACCTCGGCCGCGGTCTCGCGATACGGCGTGTCGATCGTCCAGCAGGTGCCGCGGCGATGCGGGAGACCGGCCGCATCGATCGCGGTTTCGAGCGTGGCAGCGAGTGCAGCGTCGGGCTCGGCGGCCACGTCGCGCGGCGCGTAGTGGTGCGAAACACCTTCGTCGCGGATCGCGCTCGTCGCGATCACCACATCGCCCGGCTCGAGGTCGGGCTGCAGTCCACCCGCCGTTCCGATGGACAGGAACTCGCACACGCCGAGGGCGATGAAGTCCTCGACGATCGCGGTCGCGACGGGCGCACCGATTCCGAATCCGCCGATGACCGCGACCTCGCCGTCGGTGCGATCGAGCGTGAAGGCGCGGCCGTACACCTGGGCGTCGCCGAGCCGTGTCACGGACTCGAAATGCCGCGCCGCCTCGAACAGTGGATCCTGGTAGAGCACGATCAGTCGGCGAGGCACGCGGTCCGGCACCATGCCGCGTTCACGGCGCCATTCGAGCATGCGCGACGGGCTGAGGAACTCGTCGTGGTCATGCTTCGATGCGAACCGCGGCACACCCATCGCTTCGACCGTACATGTGGTTCGGCGAGCGACTCGCGTGATTATCCGCTCCGAAATGCTCGATGGTGCCGAACGCCCGACCGGTGGGACGCCGGTCAGATGACGTTGCTGGCGTCGCAAAACCTGGCGGCGTAGGCCTCGTCGCCTGCGACCATCACCCCTTCTTCGCGCCACGGACGCCTGCGCGTTCCCCAGCGTACGAAGGCGTCTGGTGTTGTGGTGATCGTGGCGCGCGGGGCGCCGCTCACGGGGCCGACGAGGTGCACGCCGCCACCCTCGCCGACGAGTTCGAGCATGACTGGCGCGTCCATGAACGCGAGTTCCGCGGCACACATCTGCGGGAGCCCGGCGATCATCCACTCGATGATCGGCCCGAGGTGCTCGGCCGACGCGGCCGGCACCGGGCGATCGAGCGGTCCGTAGGGCGCAAGCAGGTCGTTGCGCAGGTGGCAATACGCGTCGAACACGAACGCGTTCGCGAGCAGGTGCAGCGGGTGCGTGCCGAGGTTCCCCATCGGGATCTCCATCGCTCCCATCTCACCGCTTTGCAAGGTGGCGAAGTTGTCGATCGCCTGGGCGGAGAACGTCTCGTACTCGGACACCACCTCGGCGATCGGCCACGACCGCCGTTCGGCGACGCCGACCTCCATACCGGCCTCCATGTCGTTCGGGTCGTCGCCGGCGCGCATGAACGCGGGATCGACGACACCGTGAAGCACACCGCCCATGTGCGCGTACACGTCGCGCACCGACCAACCGGTGCAGTCAGACGCAAGGTCCCACTCCGCGTCGGTGAGGCTCGACGCGAGCGAGAGCGCGTGATCACGCAGCGAACGCAACGCGGGAATGGCGGCCTCAGTCATCGATGATCCTCCTGAGACAGATCAGACCGGCGGGGAACCGGTCGCGGCCGCGGGGTTGGCTGCGTCAAGATACGCGGGTCGTTCGCCGCCACCGTGCACGACGATGTTCGCGCCCGTCACGTAGCGGGCGAGCGGCGACGCGCAGAACAGCACGACGTCAGCAACTTCGTCGAGCGAACCGATGTGACCGAGCGGCACGGTACGGCCGACCGCAGCGATGCCCTCGTCGTCGCCGTAGTAGAGGTGCGATTGTTCGGTGACGATCAGCCCGGCACTGACGCAGTTCACACGGACCTTGGGCGCGAACTCGACGCCGAGAGTCTGGGTGAGGTTGATGAGTCCGGCTTTGGCCGCGCCGTACGCCGCCGAGTTCGGCGACGGTCGCAGACCCGAGACGCTGGCAATGTTGACGATGACACCGCCCTCGTCCTGGCGTTGCATCACTGCGTTCGCCTGTTGGGCGAGCACGAGCGGCGCGATCAAGTTGAGCGTGATGATCGCGGTCGAAAAGCGGGGCGAGACGGCCGCGGTGTCGCTCGGTGGCGCGCCACCCGCGTTGTTCACGAGCACGTCGACCCGTCCGTGACGCGCCACGCAAGTGTCGATCAGGGCCTGGCTCTGGTCGGCGTCACGCACATCCGCTGCCACGAAACTGGCGCGGCGCGCGCCGGAGGCCGGGAGGACGTCGGGTTCGTTGCGACCGCAGATCACGACGTCGGCGCCGACCTCGAGAAAGCGAGTCGCGATCCCCCGTCCGAGCCCGCGACCGCCACCCGTGACCACGACCGCGCGGCCGGCGAAGTGGGCGGCGAGTTCGACCGGAGCGGGCACGGCGGCCGAGCCTAGGCAACCTCCTCGCGAGGCCGGATCGGGGGCGCACCCAGCCCGAAGGGCCCAGGTTGGCGAGGCCGAGGTGAGCCGAGGTACGCCGGGGTACGCCGAGGTACGCCGGGTGGCCCTGCCCCTCGGGACTTCCGACCCTCCCCGTGAGACACGTGAGGCATCAGTGTCTCAGGCGACCGGTGCTCGTGAGGAGGAACACGATGACCATCACAGCTGACCCGAAACGGTACGCCGAGCTCCCCGACGTCTCGCCCATGGGAGCTCCGCTCGACTGGGCGTGGCTCAGGGGGGCACAAAGCGAGTGGGGGGTGAAGCCCAAGCCATCGGCTCGCGGCCTCACGATGCTCGACATCGCGGTCGGCAGCTACGGCGAGGTTCCCGACCACCCCGAGCACCGGTCGATGGCCCCGCGCGGCTGCGACGTCAGCGGCGACACGCCCGACATGGGTTACATCCTGAACAACAAGACCGACATGTGGGCCGACAACGTCACCGAACTCTATGAAGAGGCCGTCGCCCGGCAATGGAGCGCTACCCGCGACATCCCCTGGGGTGAGCTCCAAGAACTCGATGACGACGTCGAGCACGCGATGTGCCAACTCTGCACACTGCTCACCGAGGTCGAGATGATCGCGGCCGACCTGCCCGCCAAGTGGATGTGGCGGATGAACCACGACTACATCGAAGCCAAGATGTTCCTCTGCACCCAGATCATGGACGAGGCACGCCACGCCGAGGTGTTCCGCAAGCGCGCGCTCGCCAACGGCGGCGGACTCCTGCTCTCGCGCAGCGGACCGACCAGCTTGTTGCGCACCATCATCGAGGCGAAGACCTACACCCAGGCAACCGCGCTGATGCACTTGCTCGGCGAAGGGTTCGTGCTCGACATCTTCCGGATGGGCGAACTCATCGCGCCGAGCGACGTCGAGAAGCGCATCTTCCGCATGTGCATGCAAGACGAGGCCCGGCACGTCGCGTACGGCACGATGCACCTGCGCTACGCGATCGAACAAGACCCCGACGTCGCCGAGGAAATCCACGAGGCGCTCGACCACGGTGAGGCCGTCCTCACCGAGTTCGGCACGGCGCCCGATGTCTCGACCGCACTCGCGGTCCTGCTCGCCGGCGGGGTCGAGCACGTCGAAGACAAGGGCTTCCCGCTCAGCGTCGAGATGAGCAAGAAGCAGTTCACGTCCTACCTCGCTCGGTGCGAGCGCGCGGGTGTGAGCCGGCTCGACCGGACCACGATCCCGCTCGACCTGCTCGGCATCGACCCCGAGACGATCCGGCGCGCCGCCGCCTGATCAAGGAGGCACCGATGACGACCACAACCACTTCTCAGGGTGCGGCGTTCGACACGATCGAGTTCTTCAAGGCGCTCCAAGCCGAGATGAACGCAGCGCCGGACCGGTTCCGCATCATCGGCGACGCCGACACTGCGTTCGCGGTCGTGATGCGCGACGGCAATCGCACCTTCGCGGTTCGCGTCCGCTTCGAGGAACTCAAGTGTCCCGAGGTCGGGCCAGCCGCGCCCCGCGGCGACGTCGACTTCACTCTCGTCGGACCGCTCCACGCGTGGCGCGCGATGTTCGACGACATCGTCGCGAACGGCCGCGCGACCGGCCTGCACACGATCAACTCGCTCGTGCTGCTCGGCAACGACGTCCACCTCGTCGGCGACGACCCGATGGGCCTCGACAAGTTCAGTCGCTTCAACCAGACCCTGCAGGAGTTCTTCGACGGCGCCGCGCGCGTCGTCGCACGAGCGTGAGGGAGCCCGCCATGCCGGCACCGATCTGCCCCAACTGCAACGAACCGATCGACATCGCGCTCGACGCGCCCTACGGGTGGTGGGCGTGGGATGACGAGCGTGCTCGCTACGTGCTGCGCACCGCCGCCGAGACCGGCCGGGTCGACGTCGCGCCCTGGGTCCACCGTGGCTGTATGCACCAGTTGCGCGACTTCCACCCGCAGAACCAGTTCGCGCCGGGCGAGTTCAGCACCACCGGTGCCTGACACCGTGGCGCGGCATCGTGACGGACGTCCTCTCTCGTTGAGGGCAGTCCGGTGAGCTTCAAGGTCCTCGAGGATGCCTGCATCGGCTGCGGTGCGTGCGACTTCTCGTGCCCGACGGGCGCGCTCACCAAGACCGACTCGTTCCTCGGTCTGTTCGTGATCGACCCGCTGACGTGCAACGACTGCGCCGAGTGCGTGCCGAAGTGCCCGGTACTGGCGATCGTGCCGGACCCCGATTGGCCGGTGTGCGGCGGCCACGGCTGTCCGCTCACGAGCCGCCGTCTCGCCGACGTGGTCTGCGCCTATTGGCAGGAGCGCTGCCCGCAGTGCGGCACGACGTTGTGGGAGAGCGAAGCGCACGAGGGCGGGCCAGCGTGCCCGCGCTGTGGCTGGGGCATGAAGGTCGCCTGCCCGCGGACCCGCCTGTTGTCCGAGGTCCGCTCCGAGGCCTAGCGCTCGCGCACCTCCCACCTCACCGGGCCTCGCCACCCGGGACTCCGTCCCGCCTCGCCCGACGCTGCGCCCGACTCGTATCCTCCGCGGTCCAATCGTGGTCGCCGCAGCGCGACCACCAAGAGCGCGGAGGCGTTGTGCCGGTTCCCGACAAGCGGGTGACGATCGACGACGTCATCAGCGAGATCCACGACGGCATGACGATCGGGATCGGCGGTTGGGGATCTCGCCGCAAGCCGATGGCACTCGTCCGCGCGCTGGCACGCTCGGCGGTGCGTGACCTCACCGTCGTGAGCTACGGCGGCCCCGACGTCGGGGTGCTGTGCCGCGCCGGCAAAGTCCGCCACGTCGTCTACGCGTTCGTGTCGCTCGACTCGATCCCGCTGGAACCGCATTTCCGCAACGCCCGCCAGCAGGGAACCGTCTCGACCACCGAACTCGACGAGGGCATGTTCCTGCTCGGGTTGCAGGCCGCGGCTTGGCGGGTGCCGTTCCTGCCCACCCGGGTCGGGCTCGGTTCCGACATCATGCGCGCGAACCCGCACCTGCGGATGGTCGTGTCGCCCTACGGCGATCCGGCCGAGGAACTGGTCGCGGTCCCGGCGCTCACCCTCGACGTCGCGTTGATCCACATGCACCGCGGCGATCACGGTGGCAATGGTCAATACCTCAACGTCGACCCGTACTTCGACGACCTGTTCTGCATGGCCGCGGCGCGCCGCTTCATGAGCGTCGAACGGATCTTGCCGACCGAACAGTTCCTCGACCACGGACCCGTGCAATCACTGCGGATCAATCGGCTCATGGTCGACGGCGTCGTCGAGACACCGAACGGCGCGCACTTCACCGAGTGCCCGCCGGACTATGAGCGCGACGAGACGTTCCAGCGCGCATACGCCGCGAGCGCGAAGTCCGACGATGCATGGGAGGCGTTCCGTTCGACGTACCTCGACGTACCCGAGGCCGACTACCAGAGGTTGGTGCGCGGATGACCGACGCGACGAGGGCCGAGGTGTGCTGTGTCGCCGTCGCCGAGGCGTTCCGGGACAACGGCGAGATCCTCGCGAACCCGATCGGCACGATCCCGATGATCGGGGGCCGGCTCGCAAAGGCGACGTTCGCGCCCGCACTGGTGATGACCGACGGCGAAGCGCTGCTCGTCGAGAACATCATGCCGGTGGGCACCGACGATCCTGCGAAGGTCGTCGGCGGCTGGAACCCTTACCGTGCCATGTTCGACATCGTGTGGAACGGCCCGCGCCACGTGATGATGGGCGCGACGCAGATCGACCGGTTCGGCAACCAGAACATCGCGATGCTCGGACCGCTTGACCGTCCGAATGTCCAACTGCTCGGGTTCCGCGGCGCGCCGGGCAACACGATCAACGACAAGACGAGCTACTGGGTGCCGAACCACTCACCCAAGTCGTTCGTCGCTCAGGTCGACGTCGTGACCGGCATCGGCTACGACCGCGCCCGCGCGCTCGGATCGCACGCGGCGCGTTTTCACTGTCTCCCGCGGGTGGTGAGTAACCTCGGCGTGTTCGACTTCGAAACTCCGAACGGCGCGATGCGTCTCCGTTCGGTACACCCGGGCGTGTCGGTCGACGACGTCGCGGCCGCGACCGCGTTCGAGCTCGTCATCGACCCTGACGTCCCCGAGAGTCGCGGACCGAACGACGACGAGTTGCGCTGGATCCGCGACGTGATCGACCCCAACGGCCTCCGCGAGCGCGAAGTCCCGAACCCGTGACCGCGTTGCGCACGCGCGCCTGCGACTTGTTCGGGATCGAGTTCCCGATCGTCCAGACGGGCATGGGTTGGGTCGCCGGCGCCCGTCTCGCCGCGGCGACGAGCGCGGCCGGAGGGCTCGGGATCATCGCCAGCGCGACGATGAGCCTCGAACAACTCGGCCACGCGATCGCGACCGTCAAGGAGCGCACCGATCGACCGTTCGGTGTCAACCTGCGTGCCGACGCCGACGACATCGACGAGCGCCTCACGTTGCTCATGCGCGAGCGCGTCACGGTTGCGTCGTTCGCGCTCGCGCCGCGCGAGGAACTCATCAAGCGACTGAAGGACGGCGGCGTGTGCGTCGTTCCGAGCGTAGGAGCGCGCCGTCACGCCGAAAAGGTCGCCACGTGGGGTGTCGACGCGGTCATCTGCCAGGGCGGCGAGGGTGGCGGTCACACGGGCCCGGTTCCGACAACGCTGCTGCTCCCCCAGGTGTGCGACGCCGTCGACATCCCGGTGCTCGGCGCCGGCGGTTTCTTCGACGGTCGCGGCCTGGTCGCAGCGCTCGCCTACGGCGCGGCCGGAATCGCCATGGGGACACGCTTCCTGCTCACCCAGGAGAGCACAGTGCCCGACTCGGTGAAGCGCTTCTACCTGGCGAAGTCGGTCATCGACACGGTCGTCACCACCAGGGTCGACGGCGTCCCGCACCGGGTCCTACGCACCGATCTCGTCGACCGTCTCGAACGTGGCGGCACGCTCACCGCACTGCCGCGCGCGCTGCGCAACGCCGTCGGCTTCAAGAGGTTCTCGGGCCTGTCGTGGCGGGCGATGCTGCGCGAAGGACGCGCGATGCGACGCCACGACGAACTCGCGTGGAGCCAGGTGGTCATGGCCGCGAACACGCCGATGCTGCTCAAGGCCGCGCTCGTCGACGGGCACGTCGAAAGCGGCGTGATGGCCAGCGGTCAAGTGGTCGGGGTCATCGACGATCTGCCGACCGTCGCCGAGGTCGTCGAGCGAATCATGGGCGAGGCGCAGGCGGTCGTGCGCGACTTGTGCGAAGTGGAGCAGAACGGATGACCGAGCGGGTTCCTGCCGTTGAGGGCTGGTTCACGATGGACGAGGCGCGACCGGCGCTCACGGGCGCGCTCGGCGTTGACAGCGGCAGCTACTTCTGGCCTCCGACCATGGCGGTGAGCGCCAACCCGGCCGCGCCGTTCGAGACGCGCGAACACGTCGAGCTGTCACGCCACGGCCGCTTGTGGTCTTGGGCCACGAACCACTACCAGCCGCCCGAGCCGTACATCCCCAACGGTCCGGACGGCGCGTTCGTCCCTTACACCGTGTGCGCGGTCGAACTGGAGCGCGAGCAGATGGTCGTACTCGGACCGCTCGCCGCGGGCGCCGACCCCGCGCTGCTGGCGGTCGGCATGCCGATGGAACTCGTCCTCGGGCCGCTGTTCGTCGAGGACGAAGTCGAACACGTCATCTACCAGTGGGCGCCGTCGATCGGAGAGGCATCATGAGCCGCGACACGACTCGCGATCTGGCGGTGCTCGGAGTGGGGATGCACCCGTGGGGCAAATGGGGCCGCAACTTCGTCGAGTACGGGATAGTCGCGGCTCGTGCCGCGCTCGCCGACGCCGGTGTCGACTGGCGCGACGTGCAGTTCGTCTCGGGCGGCGACACCATGCGCAACGGCTACCCCGGTTACGTGTCCGGCGCGACGTTCGCGCAGGCACTCGGATGGCAGGGCGCACAGGTGGCATCGAGCTACGCAGCGTGCGCGAGCGGCGTCACCGCGCTCAGCACCGCTCGGGCGCAGATCCTCGCCGGGTTCGCCGACGTCGCGATGGTGGTCGGCGCCGACACGACGCCCAAGGGCTTCCTCGCACCCAACAAGGGCGAGCGTGGCGACGATCCCGACTGGTTGCGCTTCCGCTTGCTCGGCGCGACCAACCCCACGTACTTCGCGCTGTACGCGCGACGCCGCATGGAGTTGTTCGGCGCGACCCGAAACGACTTCGCCCGCGTCAAGGTCAAGAACAGCCGCCACGGGCTCGCCAACGTGAACGCGCGATACCGCAAGGAAACCTCGGTCGACGACGTGTTGCACGCGCCGCTCGTCTCGGAGCCGTTGTCGCTCCTCGACATCTGCGCGACCTCTGACGGCGCGGCGGCGATGATCGTGACGAGCACCGACTGGGCCGACTCACACGGCTATCACGACTATGTGCGCGTCCGGGCGATCAGCACCGTCACGCCGAGCTACCCCAATCCGGTGATCGAGATGCCAAACTTCGCGACCGACAGCGCCGCGGGTATCGGGCCGGCGGGTATCGGGCCGGCGGGTATCGGGCCGGCGGGTATCGGGCCGGCGGGTATCGGGCCGGCGGGTATCGGGCCGGCGGGTATCGGGCCGGCGGGGATCGGAACCGGGCCTAGTCGAGGTTTCAAGGACAGCATTGCCGCGGCCGCGTACGAGGAAGCCGGGCTCGGCCCCGAAGATCTGTCGTGCGCCGAGGTGTACGACCTGTCGACCGCGCTCGAACTCGACTGGTACGAGCACATCGGTATCTGCGCGCCGGGAGAGGCCGAGTCGCTGTTGCGCTCGGGAGCAACCGAGATCGGCGGGCGCATCCCGGTGAACCCGAGCGGCGGCCTCGCCTGCTTCGGCGAGGCGGTGCCCGCCCAGGCGATCGCCCAGGTGTGCGAACTCACCTGGCAGCTGCGCGGCCAGGCCGGCGAACGCCAGGTCGAGGGCGCCCGTGTCGGCCTGAGCGTCAATCAGGGCCTGTTCGGGCACGGCAGCTGCGTCATCGTCTCCCGCTGACCCCACGGCCCTCTCTTCTCCCCATCCCGAGGCCCTGACAACCACGACGGCCGACTGACCTCATGCCCCCTTCAGTTCCTATCGCCAAAATGCCGTAATCCGGCCACACCGACCCGACTTCTCGTCGCGCCGCGCTTGATCCTCTGCCTCGACGCGCCGATACCTGCGAATCGAGCGACGCCGGGACCACCGGCGCGAAGGATCGGGCATCGCAGTGGCGAGGACAAACGACGAGGCAGCACGCGCTGCCGAGCAGGCCGAGGAGTACGCCGCGTTGTTGCGGCGCTACTCGGCGATTCGCGACGCCCTGCTCGAGATCGTTCCGGCGGGGGTCTTCTGGGCCGACGCCGAAGGCTCGTGCGTGTTCGTCAACGACCGGTTCTGCGACATCACACGACGAAGCCGCGAAGAACTCCTCGGCTTCGGCTACCGCGACGCGGTCCACCCCGAGGACCTCGACCGCTTGTTCCCCGTGTGGCAAGCCGCGGTCGAAGCGGGCGAACAGACCGGCGATCAGTTGCGGTTCGTGCTCCCGGGTCATGAGGTCTGGGCATCGATCAGTCTCGCTCCCGTCGCCGCCGAGGGCGTGCTCATCGGCTATCTGGCGACCGCAGTCGATGTCACCGATCGCTACGACGCCGAGCGCCTTCGCCGAGAGAGCGAAGCATTGCTGCGAGCGATGAACGACCGCGCCCCCATCGGCGTGTGTCTGGTCGATGAAATCGGGACGGCGGTGACGGCGAACCCGCGGATGGTCGAAATCCTCGGAACCGACCCGAGCGGGCGGAACCTCGTCGAGTTCGTGTACGCCGAGGACGTCGACATCGCGGTCAACACGGCGATCGAGGCGCTCAACGAAGGGCGCGCCGACTACTCGTTCGCGGTGCGGTTCGTGCGACCGGATGGGCAGATCCGTCACGCTGACGTGCACTGCCGAGCGCTCGTCGCGAACAACGGCCCCGAGTCGAGCAGCGTGATCGCGGTGATCGACACCACCGAGGCGATCGAGGCGCGGCGCGAGTCCGAGCGCTTCGCCGAACTGCTCGCCGCACTGACGGACTTCGTGGCGCTGTGCGACCCGAGCGGCTGCGTGACCTATCTCAATCGCGTCGCGCAGATCAACGCGCGCGATCTTCCTCTCGTCGGTACCCGCCGGCTCGCCGACTTCTTCGACCCGCCGTCGCGCGGGCGCCTTGCCTCCGAGGCCTGGCCCGAGGTGATCACGACCGGATTCTGGCAGGGTGAACTCACCTTGTCGTTCGGCCCTGCGCTTGTCACGCCGGTGTCGGTGTCGTTGGCCGCGCACGACCACGACGACGGTGAGCGGACGGTCTCCGTCGTGGCGCGCGACATCAGCGACATCAAGAACGCGCAGCGCGCGCTCGAGGTGCAGGCAACGCACGACCCTTTGACCGGATTGCCGAATCGAGCGTTGCTGTTCGACCGGGTCGGCACCGCGATCGACCGCGCCCAAAGGGGTGAACACTCACTCGTGCTGATGTTCGTCGACCTCGACGGCTTCAAGGTGGTGAACGACCAATACGGACACGACGCGGGCGACGAAGTCCTTCGCGGTGTCGCCTCGCGGCTCCTCGACGTCGTGCGAACGGCCGACACCGTGGCACGGATCGGCGGCGACGAGTTCGTGGTCTTGAGCGAAGGACTCGACGATCCGGCGGTCGCGATCGACATCGCCCGCCGAATCGTGCGCCGCGTCAGCGAGCCGTTCGCGATTTCAGGCGCGCTTGCATCGATCGGCGCCAGCGTCGGCGTCGCGTTCGGACGCCGGTCATCGACGACTCCCGGACTTGTGAAACAGGCCGACCTCGCCGTGTACGAAGCGAAGCGGACCGGGCGCGGGCGTGTGGTCGTGTACGACGACGCGCTGCGCCGCACCGCCTGACCGCATGACCGGCTGACCGGCTGACCGGCTGTCTGAGGTGATCAGGTCGCGAATTCGGTTTCGGTCTCACGCATCATCGCACCGACGAACTCGATCAGTTCGGGCGTGGCCTTGCTCGGAGCGCCGCAATCGAACGGTGGTTGCGGGTCGTACTCGATGCCGAGTTGGATCGCCATCGCGGCCTGGTCACCGGCAATCTCACGTGCGAGATAGAGCCCCATGTCAATTCCCGCCGACACGCCGGCGGCCGTAACGATCTTGCCGTTGCGGACGATGCGCTGCTCGGTGTAGCGGGCGCCGGTCGATTCGAGCAGTTCCTTCGATGCCCAGTGCGTCGTCGCGTCGAGCCCGACGAGCAGACCCGCGGCACCGAGCAGCAGCGATCCCGTGCACACGCTCGTCGTCCACTGCGAGTGCGCGTGCACGGCGCGAATCCACTCCAGGACCGGTTCGTTGTGCATCTGTTTGCGTGTCCCGAATCCTCCGGGAATGAGGAGCATGTCGGGGCTAGGCACCTCGTCGATCGAGCGGTCAGCGGTGATGCCGAGCATCTTGGAGTCGGCCCTGACCTCGCCGCGCTCGTCCGCCACGAACGTCACCTGAGCGCCAAGGTTGCGCAGCACGTCGTAGGGCCCGATGCAATCGAGCGCAGTGAATCCGTCGTAGAGCAACACAGCAATGTCCATGGGGTCCCTTTCAGGCAGTGGTGTGAAATCGCTGGCGGTAGTCACTCGGTGCGACACCGAGATGGCGGTGAACCGCGCGACGGAGTGTTTCGACGCTTCCGAATCCGGCCGCAGCAGCAACCGAGTCGATACCGAGTGACGTCTCCTCGAGGAGCCGCCGGGCGGTGTCGGTTCGGGCCTGCTCAACGAACGCGGCAGGCGTCGTTCCGACCTCGGCTGTGAACACGCGCGCGAAGTGACGTTCGCTCATGTGAACACGGCGCGCGAGCGAGGCGACCGTCAGGTCCTCGTCGGGGTGCTCGACGATGTGGTGCTGCAAATCACGCAACGCGTCGCGTTCGGCGAACTGCGCCGTCAACTGCGCGGAGAACTGACTCTGGCCTCCCGGCCGGCGCACGAACACGACAAGCCAACGCGCCACCGCGAGCGCGATGTCGCGTCCGACGTCGTCTTCGATCAACGCGAGCGCCAGATCGATGCCTGCGGTGACCCCGGCCGAGGTCCACACCGGGTCGTCGCGGACGTAGATGGAATCGGGCTCGACCGTGATCGCCGGGTAGCGATCCGCAAACCGGTCGCACTCGCTCCAATGGGTTGTCGCCCGGCACCCGTCAAGCAGGCCGGCCTCGGCGAGCACATAGGCACCGGAACACACCGAGGTGATCCGGCGAGCGCGTGCGCCGTGCTTGCGCGTCGCGGCGACGAACGCGCGGTCCAGCATCACGCCACGTGTGCCTTGACCGCCGGGGACGAGGAGCGTGTCGAGCCGACGGGGCACCTGCATCAGGTCGCGGTGCGCATCGAGACGAAGCCCCGAACTGGACCGGATCGGCCTGACGGCCAGGGTCGCGATCTCGCTTCGGTAGGCGCCTGGGACGAACCGATTGGCGAGCGAGAACGCCTCGACCGGGCCTACGACGTCGAGCAGCTGTACGTCGTCGTAACAGGGAATGACCACGAGCCGGCCCACGCCTCGATTCTCCTCCCGACTCGCCTTGGCAGCAATGCCTAACTCCGGTCAAATTCTGCCACCACCGGCACGGCTTCTATCGATGGATTGGTCGTCCTGGCGACCGGTCCGACCAACAGAACCATGCAGACGGGCCGCGGACCTCAGCCCGAACGCTCCCCGTGCAAGCGAACCTGGGCCGCGATAGCGGCGCGGATCTGGCGAGCGACACGCTCCGGCTGATTCACGAGCACCGGGAAACGGAACCGCAGCACGCTCCGGCCGGTCGCCGTGAACTCGTTGTCGCGATCATGATCTCGTTCGATGTCGGACAGGGCGGTGTGCCACCGGCGCCCGTCGATCTCCACGAGCACCGCGGGATCGAAGGTGAACTCCACTCTGCCGTTCCAGGCGACATTCGATCCGTGATCGACCTCGCGCCTCGGTTCGGGCAATCCGAACCGACGCACGATGTCCATGAACCGCGACTCGAGACGGCTTCGGGGCGCGATGAACCCCTCGCCACGGGCATCGAGCAACGCTCGCATGACGACGACGCCGCTGCGGCCCGGACCGGCGAGGGACAGATACGTCGCACGCAACTCCTCGAGTGTCACGAGCCCTGCAGCCAAGGCGGAGTCGAGCACATGCTCAAGCTTTGCCGGCGGCGTGATCCGGGCCAGGTCGAACACAGTGCGAGCGACCGTCGTCATCGGAATCGAGTCGACGATCTCGAAATGGTCGGCCGGAAAGGCCCGCGTGTAGTGAACGATCGCTTCGGGACCGACCGCCCTTGGCGAACGGCCGTACGGAACGGTGACGTGCACCAACTTCGGGTCGAGCACGAAGCCGGGGATCCCGCGAAGCGCTGCGGTCGTCGAATGCGACGCTGCTGCCCCCTCGCCGCACCCCAGCACCAGGGCGAGAACCTCCTGCCGACTCGACAGCGCCACGCCGTTCAGTGTGAACACCCTGGGCGACACCTCGATCCACGACCCATGGTTGAGGAGGTGTCGAATCGCTTGACGCTTGGCGCCGCACGCCATGGCCTGGTCTCGGGTGATGAGCGTCAATTGATTGCGCATCACGGTTCGGATCGATTCCTTCGTTGATTCGTTCATATTGCGCAACATAACGACAGGGTGCGACAAATGGGCTGAGCAGGGGTTGGTTCCGTCGGCCACAGCGGCAGCCAGGGCCACCGAATCGGCGAATCAAGCCGTGCCTCGTGTCTGTCCGTCACGGTCGGGGCCACGACCGCCGAGCCCGGGTCTGTCGGTCACAGCGTTAGCCAGGGCCACCGAATCGGCGAAACAAGCCGTGGGGTTGGGGGTTCGTAGGATTCGCGGCTCGTGATGGACCTGAAGTTCAGCGCCGCCGACGAAGAATTTCGGGCCGAGGTCCGCGGATGGCTCGCGGCCAATGTGCCCGATCCGGCGCTGCCGAGCGGTGACACCGCCGAAGGCTTCGCGGCACACCTCGAGTGGGAGCGACGACTGTTCGACGCCCGCTGGGCGGTCGTGAGTTGGCCCGCCGAGTTCGGCGGACGCGACGCGAACCTGTGGCAGTGGCTGATCTTCGAAGAGGAGTACTGGCTCGCCGGCGCACCGCAGCGGGTCACCCAGAACGGAATCTTCCTGCTCGCCCCGTCGCTATTCGAGTTCGGGACGCCCGACCAGCAGCGCCGCGTCCTGCCCAAGATGGCGAGCGGCGAACAGACCTGGTGCCAGGGCTGGTCCGAGCCGAACGCGGGCAGCGACCTCGCCGCGATCACGAGCCGCGCCACCCGCGACGAACCCGCGGGCGGCTGGCGGCTCCACGGCCAGAAGACGTGGACGACTCGTGGCGCCTTTTGCTCCCACCTGTTCGGCCTGTTCCGCACGAACCCCGACGCGGCCCGGCACCGGGGCATGAGCTATCTGCTCGTCGATCTCGACCAGCCCGAGATCACGGTGCGTCCCGTCGAACGCCTCGACGGCGACGAGGGCTTCGCCGAGGTCTTCTTCGACGGTGCCTTCGTCCCCGACGACATGGTGCTCGGCACCGTTGACGAAGGGTGGGCCGTCGCCATGGCCACCACCGGATCCGAACGCGGCCTCACGCTGCGGTCGCCGGGACGATTCCTGGCGACCGCCGCCAAGCTCGTCGAGCTGGCCCGGACGCGGGCCGACGTTGCCGACACCGCGCTCCACGACCGCATCTCCCAGGCGTGGATCGACGCCGAGGCCTATCGCTGGCAGACGTTCGCGACCGTCACTCGCATGGTCGAGGGTGGGCACAACGGAGCTGACATCAGCTCAGAGAACCCCGCCGGGAGCAGCATGGTGAAGTTGTTCTGGAGCGAACTCGACGTGCGGATGCACGAGCTCGCCCTCGATCTGCTCGGCCCACACGCCGAACTCGTCGACGGCGACCTCGCCCAGTGGATGAAGGGGTTCGAGTTCTCACTCGCCGGTCCGATCTACGCCGGAACCAACGAGATCCAACGCAACGTCGTCGCCGAACGTGTCTTGGGATTGCCTCGCCGATGAGGTTCGCCTTCAGCGAGGAGCAACTCGAATTCGCCCAGGCGACGCGCGACCTGCTGGCCAAGGAGTGCACGCCCGCGCACCTCCGCGCCGCCTGGTCGAACGCGACCGGGCGTAGCGAGGGGGCGTGGAGCGCGCTCGTCGAGATGGGCGTCACCGGTGTGCTCATCCCCGAGTCCTCGGGTGGGCTCGGCCTGACCGAGGTCGACCTCGTGCTGCTGCTGGAGGAGACGGGTCGTTGCGCGCTCCCCGAGCCGATCGTCGACACCGCGCTTGTCGCTGCCCCCGAGAGCTGGGTGCGCATCGACGAGACCGCCGCGTGTGTCCTGCCGGAATCACCGTTGGCGGTGTGGGCCGACACCGCGGCCGTGATCGTCGTGCTCGCGGCCGACGGTGTGCGCGTTATCCGACGCGAAGACGTCACGCTCGCACAACGCCGCTCGGTCGACGGCGCCAGGAGGCTCTTCGACGTGACGGTCCCGGACCACGTCGCCCCCATCGCTCCAGTCGCCGCCGCGGCGCGTGCGTTCCGGCGAGGCGCGCTCGGTACGGCCGCGCAACTCCTCGGCCTCGCCGACCAGATGATCGAGATGACGGTCGGCTACGCGCGCGAACGGGAGCAGTTCGGCGTCAAGATCGGGACGTTCCAAGCGGTCAAGCACCATCTGGCCGACGCCCGCGTGAAGCTCGAGTTCGCACGACCGCTCGTGTACCGCGCGGCGTGGTCGCTGAAACAGCAGGACGCGGCGGCGAGCACGCACGTCAGCATGGCCAAGGTGCAGGCAGGCGAGGCGGCGTTGCTCGCGGCGCGGGTCGCGCTGCAGTGCCACGGCGCGATCGGCTACACCACCGAGTACGACTTGCACCTGTACATGAAGCGAGCATGGGCGCTCGAGAAGGCGTGGGGCGACACGACGTGGCATCGGCGTGCCGTCGGCCGCGCCCTCCGAGCAGGCGGCGATCAGCGAAAGGGATCTTGACATGGCCGAGGCCTTCATCGTCGACGCGGTCCGCACGCCCGTTGGCCGGCGCGGTGGCGGTCTCGCCACGGTGCACCCCGCGGATCTCGGGGCCCACGCGATCGGCGCGCTCATCGATCGCAGTGGCGTCGATCCGGCAGCGGTCGACGACGTCGTGTTCGGTTGTGTCGACACGATCGGTCCCCAGGCGGGCGACATCGCTCGCACCTGCTGGCTCACCGCCGGACTCCCCGACCATGTTCCGGGCACGACGGTCGACCGGCAGTGCGGCAGCGCGCAACAGGCCGTGCACTTCGCCGCCCAGGCCGTGATGAGCGGCACAATGGACCTGGTCGTGGCGGGCGGCGTGCAGAACATGAGCATGATCCCGATCAGCTCGGCGATGACCGTCGCGCAGCCTCTGGGCTTCGAGAACCCGTTCGCCGGGTCGCCGGGTTGGGAGGCGCGGTACGGGACGCAGGAGGTCAGCCAGTTCCGCAGTGCCGAGATGATCGCTGAGAAGTGGGACTGCTCGAGAGAGGAGATGGAGGCGTTCGCGATCGAGAGTCATGAACGAGCGTTGCAAGCACGCACCGAGGGTCGCTTCCAGCGCGAGATCGCGCCCTGCAACGGGCTCGCGCACGACGAGGGCCCGCGCCAACCGAATCTCGACAAGATCCGCTCGCTGCCCACACTCGTCGAGGGTGGTCGCATCACCGCCGCGGTGAGCAGCCAGATCAGCGATGCCTCCTCGGCGCTCCTGATCGCCAACGAACGCTCGCTGACAACGCACGGGCTGCGACCGCGGGCGCGGATCCACCACCTCTCCGTACGCGGGGCGGACCCGGTGTGGATGCTCACCGCGCCGATCCCCGCGACCGCGTACGCGCTCGAGAAGTCGGGGATGCGCATCGACGACATCGACGCGGTCGAGATCAACGAAGCCTTTGCCTCGGTGGTGCTCGCGTGGTTGAAGGAGACGGGCGCCGACCCGGCAAAGGTGAATCCGAACGGCGGTGCGATTGCGCTCGGGCATCCCCTCGGCGCGACGGGTGCACGGTTGATGACGACGCTGCTCCACGAACTCGAACGAACGGGCGGCCGCTTCGGGTTGCAGACCATGTGTGAAGGCGGCGGTCAGGCCAACGTCACGATCATCGAGCGCCTCTGAGGAGTCGCGCAGGGAACGATCGCTTCAGGCCGCTCCGCGTCGGAGCAATCGGCCGGCGAGGGCGCCGGTGTGCTCGCCGTGTTCCATGAAGACCTTGCCGTTCACGACGGTCGCGTCGATCCCGCGGCAACGTTGCACGTAGCGCGGCGCAGCGCCCGGGAAATCGTGCACGATTTCGGGCAGGTCGAGGTGAAGGGCGTCGAGGTCGAGCACGTTGACGTCCGCGCACGCGCCGGGTCGCAACACGCCACGATCGGCCAGACCCAGAAAGCCCGCAGTGTCACTCGTGATCCGACGCACCCCCTCTTCGATCGTGAAGTACTTGCGTTCGACCACCCAGTGCTGCAGGAAAAACGTCGCCTGGCTCGCGTCCATGATCTGGGTCGCGTGCGCTCCCGCGTCGGCGAGACCCATGATGATGTTCGGATCGTCGAGCATCGCTTCGATGGCGGCGAAGTCGGTGTTCTGCACCGGCCAGTTGAGGATCACCGCGCCATCGAAGCGGTCGACCAACGCCAGGAACTCGGCCGCGGGACTGCGCCCGCTTCGCGCGGCGTGCACGCCGAGCCGGTTGTCGGGATCGAGTTCGTAGCGGGCGCCGCGCTCGGGTGTCATCAGGTAGAGCTCGTCGATACCACCGCCCGCGGCGTCGGCCTCGGCGATCAGCACGGCGCGGCGAGACGCGTCTCGGACCGCGGCGAGGCGCGCCGCCAGGTCGAGGTCGCGCAACGCCGCCCACGACGGCAGCCGGTCCCATGGCGTCGACGCCGCCAGGGAGAACAGCACGCCGATCGCCCGCGGTGTCGTCTGCGGTCGCAGCTGCGCACCGGTGGCGTTCGCGGCCTGGCTGCGCTCCAGAACCACCTTCCAGTGCCCAGGCAAGCTCCCGAGCGTCGAGAGATTGAACGTCGTGCGGCGCCCAGATGCGCGGCTGACCGCGGCGAACAGGTCGAGTTCTTCTTCGATTCGAGGCGTGACGCCGTCGGCCTGGGAGAAACGCGGCGCGCCCTCGAAGATCGAGTCTGGATGGCGAGCGAGCGCCGCGCCGAGCGCGAGCAGTTCGCGTTCGTCGGCGAAGGTTCCGGGCACGAACCGACCGTCGGGAACGCGGTGGACGATCGACCTCGACGTCGAGATACCGAAGGCACCCGCCGCCAGCGCTTCGTCGGCGAGGCGCGTCAACTCGGCGAGTTCGTCGTCGGTCGGTCGGCTGTCGTCGTCGATCGAGCGTTCGCCCATCACGTAGTAGCGCAGCGCGACGTGGCCAGCCATGCCGGCGACATTGATGCCCTTGGGGAGCGCATCGACGGCGTCGAGGTACTCGCCGTAGCTCTCCCAGTCCCAGCCGAGGCCGGCGATGATGCTGTCGCCCGGGATGTCTTCGACCGACTCCATCATCCGCGCGAGCGTCTCGGAGTCACCGGGGCGCAGCGGCGCGAACGACATGCCGCAGTTGCCCATCAGCACCGACGTCACGCCGTGCCAGCACGACGACGAGAGCAGCGGATCCCAGCCGATCTGCGCGTCGAAGTGACTGTGGAGGTCGACGAAGCCCGGCGTGACGAGCGCGCCGTCGGCGTCGATCGTGCGGCGCGCCGCGTCATCGACCTTGCCGACCGCGACCACGCGGTCGCCGTCGATCGCAACATCGGCGCGGGAACCGGGTCTTCCCGTCCCGTCGATCACCGTTCCGCCCCGGACGATCAGATCGTGCACCATGGTCGCGACCCTACTCAGGTCGCCTCGAGGTGCGGGCGGGCAGCTGTTCGGTTTCGGTCAGTCGTCCTTCGTCGCGACGGCGTTGGCGGTCACGTTGGTCTTGGGGACGTACTCGGCGTCGACAGTGTGAGCTTCGCCGCGGATCGTCGCACGCAGGTCGCCGAGGCATGCGGCACACGGACCTGCGAAGCGGGCCTCGTAGTTGGCGCCGCAGCGGGCACATCGTTGCGCGGCCGGCGGGAACTTCGCGGCGTCGTAGCTGTCCATCACCGGTCGCATGCGTGAGAACCTCCAGCGGGGTTCGAGTCGGCGGCGCCGGCGCGCCGCGGGTCACGGACTCTCGCGCGTCAAGACCCTGCGGTTGGGGATCGTCATCGGTCACATGCGGGGACCGGGTCTTTCGCCGCGGCCCTGTGCCTTCGTACAGTGCGATCCCCATGGGTCGGCTGGGGGCTTCCGTTCGGGGGATCGCGCTCGGCGTCGCTTGGGGGGTCGTGGTGGGCGGGGCGCACGGCGCCTCGCCCACCCAAGGGGCCCGCACCGGGCTGCTCGTTTGGGGCCCGATCATTCTGTTGTCGCTGCGCGGGCCGTACGCCCATCACCTCGAAACCCCGCCCGACTGAGACCCAGCGCCTGAAGGGCGCGGCGAGCGCAGGTCGACGGCGCGCTGGGGCTGACAGACTCGTGTCGTGCTCGCGCTGTTGCTCGCTGCTGCGCTCTCGCTCCCGCTCCCGCCGGGCCCGCTTCAACCGGCGGCGCGCTTCGACGCGGCGATCGAACGGATCGACTCGGCGACCGCATCGACGATGACGGGGAGTTCGTGGCGGCCGGGCTGCCCGGTCGGACTCGAGGACCTGCGAGTGGTGAGGTTGCGGTACTGGGGCTTCGACCGGCGGATCCATCGCGGCCGCCTCGTCGTGCACCGCGAGGTCGCCTTACCGATCGTCGACATCTTCCATCGGATGTTCGACGCACGATTTCCGATCGCGCGCATGCGCCTCGTCGATGCCTACGACGCCGACGACGATCGCTCGACCCGGGCGAACAACACCTCAGCCTTCAACTGCCGCGCCATCACCGGCGGGTCGACGTGGTCACGCCACGCCTACGGGATGGCGATCGACATCAACCCAGTGCAGAACCCGTACGTGTACGCCGACGGTTCGGTGCTCGATCCCGCGGCCGTGCCCTACCTCGATCGCACGCGACGCGCGCCGGGAATGATCCACGACGGCGATGTTGTCGACCGCGCCTTTGCGGCGCACGGCTGGCGTTGGGGTGGGCGCTTCCGAACGATCAAGGACTACCAGCACTTCGATCACTCGGGACGGACGCTCGAGTGGACGTGGCGGACATGAAAGCCGTCGGCACGCTGATGCCGAGGGGTTCGTGCCGCAGGGTCGCGATCCGCCGTCCCGGCTGCACTGCGTCACGAGCGCTGCCGCAGTGATCGCCGAGCGTCGCGACACACGCGTCGAGGTCGGCGACCGTGAATGCGAGCCCCCAGAACGACGCGGCCGCGTGCTTCGCGGCGCGGGAGCCCGGCGTGGGTTTGCGCGGCCCGACGATCTCGATGATCACCTCGCCGGCGCGCACGAACACCTGCCGTAACGGGGCCGACTCGGTGCCCGCTTCGCGTTCGCGACGCGGCTCGCATCCGAGCGCGCGGAACGCGTCCACCGTACGGCTCACGTCCGGGGTCGCAATCACAAGGTGGTCGAGGACGATCGTCGTGTTGGGATGGACGACCGGCGCCCCGGTCGCGACGGGGGCTCCGGGCGCCGCGACTTCGCCGGCGAGCCCGTCGACCGCGCTCGACGCCACTCCCGAAAGTGCCCAACGGGTGATGCCGCGCCCTTCGTCGGAACCCACGAAGCGAAGACGGAGCGACGACACTTGCGCGCAGCCCTCGCGGTCGATCGCGAACCCGGCGCGCCGCCACGAATCCGGGTCGTCGCCGATGCGGACCTCGACGATCCGCAGGTCGACGCTCACGCGACGAGCGAGACGAGCGACGCGTGGCGATCGAGGACCGGCATCACGACATCGGCGCCCGCGCTCGGCACGCGGAACACGATCTCGGTGATGCCGATCGACTCGTAGTACTCGAGCTTGCCGGGGTCCGGCACCGTCCCGAACGGCACAATCCGCAACTCTGCGAAGTCGCGTCCCGCCGCATCGCACGCGCGCCGCAGGTCGGGCAACGCCTTGCGCACCCCGCTGCCTCCGATGGGGAGCCAGCCATCGCCGTACTCGGCGATGTGCGCGAACAACTTCGGTCCTGCGGAACCGCCGAGCAGCACGGGCACGCCACCCGGGCGCACCGGCTTCGGCCACGACCAACTCGGGGCGAGGTCGACGTGCTCGCCGTGGAACTCGGCAACGTCGTCACGCCACAGCGCCTGCATCGCGAGCATCCGCTCGCGCACCACCGCACGCCGCTCGCGCATCGTGACCCCGTGCGATGCGAGTTCGTCTTCGTTCCAGCCGAAGCCGATCCCGAGCACGAACCGCCCACCGCTCATCTGGTCGAGGGTGGCGACCGCCTTGGCGGTGACGATCGGCTCGTGCTGTGCGGGGAGGAGAATCCCGGTGCCGACCTCGACGGTCGTAGTGGCCGCGGCCATCAACGACAGCGCCACGAACGGATCGACCGTGCGCTTGTACTCCTCGCGCAACTCGCCGTCGCCCGTGGGAGGTGGTGTGCGGCGACTCGTCGGGATGTGGGTGTGCTCGGGGATGTAGATCGAGCCGAAGCCGCGCTCCTCGACGGCGCGGGCGAACTCGCTCGGCCCGATCGTCTGGTCGGTCATGAAGATCGTGACGCCGTAACGCACCGAGCCTCCTCGCTGCTGATAGTCGGTGTTGGTCCGGTGACCGTCGAGTGACCGCGGCGGCAGCGGGGTCGGTACGGTACCGGACCCGCCCAACGGTCGGACCGGTGCGGTGCAACGAGCGAAGGCCGGACAGGAAGGCCGGACAGGAAGGCCGGAGAGAAGGGATGCGACGACGATGGGGATCTGCGACGGCCGGGTCGTGATCATCACGGGCGCCGGACGCGGGATCGGGCGCGAGCACGCGCTCGAGTTCGCTCGCCAGGGCGCCAAGGTCGTGGTCAACGATCTCGGGGTCACGCTCGCCGGCGAGTCGAGCGGCGACTCCCCTGCCGAATCCGTCGTCGCCGAGATCCGCGGCGCGGGCGGCGAGGCGATCGCGCACGGCGCAGACATCGCCGACTTCGAACAGGCCGCCGACCTCGTCCGCTGCGCGATCGACGCGTTCGGTGATCTGCACGTCGTCGTGAACAACGCCGGGTTCGTGCGCGACCGCATGTTCTTCACCACGAGCGAGGACGAATGGGACGCGGTCATCCGCGTGCACCTCAAAGGTCACTTCGCCACATCCCGCCACGCCTGCGACCACTGGCGGGCCCGGAGCAAGGCCGGCGCACCGGTCGACGCGCGCATCGTCAACACGAGTTCGGGTGCCGGTCTCATGGGCTCGGTCGGGCAGAGCGCGTACTCGGCCGCGAAAGCGGGAATTGCCGCGCTCACGCTCGTCCAGGCAGCAGAACTCGCCCGCTACGGCGTGACCGCGAACGCGATCGCTCCGAGCGCGCGCACGCGCATGACCGAGACCGTGTTCGCCGACCGCATGGCTGCACCAGACGCGGGCTTCGATCTCAACCATCCCGAGAACATCGCGCCGCTAGTGGTCTGGCTCGGCAGCGCCGAGAGCGCCGACGTCAGCGGCCGGATCTTCGAGATCGAGGGCGGGATGCTGTCGGTCGCCGACGGCTGGCACCACGGCGAGGCCGACGACAAGGGCGCCCGCTGGGACCCCACCGAGATCGGCAGCGCCGTCCGCGCCCTGCTCGCCCGCAGCCCCGCAGCCACCCCGGTTTACGGCGCTTCCTGATCACCTGACACCGGCCGGAACCCAGGGTGCTGACCGTCGTCGCCCTCGACGGGGCGCGGCGGCGGGTTGCGATCATCGCCCCCGGGCACACCCGTCGCATCGACTCTCGAACGGCGTGTTTCGCGGCGAGGAACCGCACGCGCCGGCTGACACCGCCGCAGGCCGACTGAGGAGTGCTGTCATTCCAGGGAGCGGTAGACGGCGCGCGCCAGGGATTCGGCTCTGCCGTCGTCCATGTCGAAGCGCATCTTGTTCATTGCGTAGGCGAAGGCGATCCCTGCGTCGGGGTCGGCGAAGCTCATCGAGCCGCCGGCACCGCCATGGCCGAACGAGCGCGGCCCGACCGGAGTCGGCAGAGCGGGCGGGAGCATGAACCCGATACCGAAGGCCGTGTCCACCAAGATCACCGCATCAGTTCCGCGGGCACGCACCTTCGTCGCATGCGCCACGGTGTCGTCGCTGAAGATCCGGCGGCCGTCGACCCCGTCGCTGATGAGGTGGGTGTAGAGGCGCGCCACGGCTCGTGCGTTGCCGACACCGTTGCTGCTCGGGAGTTCGACGGCACGAAGCTCGCGGGTGTTCCACATGTCGTCGTAGTGGAAGTGACCCGAGGGCGCGCTGATGACCCGCGTGAGCAACAGGTCCGCAGGCAGCCCGGCAATCGCGGTGTGGTACTCGGATCCGGGCGTCACGAGGGGCGCGACCCGCATCTCGTGCCGTTCGTCGAGCCCGATGTGGAAGTCGACAGCGAAAGGTTCGGCGATCTCCTCACGAATGAACCGACCCGCGGTTCGGCCCGTCACCCGACGGATCAGCTCGCCGGCGATCCAGCCGTAGGTGCGCATGTGGTAGCCGTGCTGGGTTCCCGGTTCCCAGATCGGTCGCTGCGCCGCGATCGCGTCGATCACCGGGTCCCACGAGAGCGTCTCGGCCCGAGTGAGCGGACGATCGACGACCGGGATCCCGGCCTGGTGCGACAGGGCGAGGCCGACCGTGATGCGGTCCTTGCCCGCGGCGGCGAACTCGGGCCAGTACCGAGCAACTGGCGCGTCCGGGTCGAGCAGGCCGCGCTCGATGAGCAGGTTGATGGCGATCGCGGTGACGCCTTTCGACATCGAGAACACCGTGACGATCGTGTCGCGCTCCCACGGCGTTGCGTTCGCGCGGTCGGCCACACCGGCCCACAGGTCGACGACCGGTCGGCCGTGGCGATAGACGCACACCGCCGCACCGACCTCGCCGCGCTCGGCAAAGTTCTTCGCGAAGGCGCGCCGCACCGGTTCGAACTGCTCGTCGACCTGGCCGTGGATCTCCGGGATCTCGGGGATCTCGGGCATCTCGGAGGCCGCGGGCACGCTCATCGCGCGCCGAGGCTATCGACCGGCGTGCAGCACGCGCTCGGGGACGCCCTTGAGGTCGCGCACCACGCCGAACCACGACAGGACCTTCAAGCAGTAGAAGGTCGTGTCGATCTGCCACCACCGGAAGCCCTGACGCGCGCTCGCCTGGTAGTGGTGGTGGTTGTTGTGCCAGCCCTCGCCGCCCGTGCACACCGCAACGAACCAGTTGTTGCGGCTGGTGTCGCCTGTGTCGTAGCGACGCCGACCGACGAGATGCGCGACCGAGTTGACCATGAACGTCGCGTGCCAGAGCGCGATCGTCGACGCGAAGAAGCCGACGACGAGACCACTCCAACCTCCGACGAGGAAGCACAGCACGCCGAGCGACCATGGCCCGACCCAGTCGTGCTTGTTGAGCCAGCGCAACTCGCCATACTTGGCGAAGTCGCGGATCGAGTCGAAGTCGGTCGGTCCGAACTCGCTCGAGACGACCCAGCCGACATGGCTCCACACGATGCCGTGTTTCGGTGAGTGCACGTCGCGGGCGGTGTCGGACTCGCGGTGGTGGCGACGGTGGTGCGCCGCCCACCACAGCGGACCCTTCTGGGTCGCCATGAGCCCGCCAAGCGCAAGCAGAAACTGGAAGATGCGTCCGGTCCTGAACGCGCGGTGCGCGAAGTAGCGGTGGTAGCCCGCGGTGATGCAGAACATGCGCACGACGTAGGCCACGCCGAACAGCACAAGGGCGCGCGTCGTCACCCCCGTCCAGATCGCCGCGAGCGGCACCAGGTGGAAGAGCATGAACGGCAGCGACGACCGCAACGCGAACGGGTACGGCGGGCCTTCGGCAGCGCCACCGTTCGGCGCGATTGCGGGCCCATCGGCGAGGGCGAGCGCCCTACCAGGGGTTTCGAGGCCGGGCGCGGACTTGACGACTGCGGTCATTCGCCCACCCTACCGGTCGGTAGGGCAGCGCCAAGGCACGGGCAACGACCCTGGTCAATCGCCTACGCGGGCATGGCGAGGCCGCCGTCGATCACCAGCGTCTGGCCCGTGCAGAAACGTGCCTCGTCGCTCGCGAAGAACACGCACGCGCCGGCGAGGTCCTCGGGTTCGAGCGTCGACTTCATTGCCGTGTCGGCGGTCATCTCGGTGATGAAGAAGTCGGGCACGATCTTCTTGGTCGCCTCGGTCATCGTGATTCCGGGCGCGATGCAGTTGACCGTGATTCCCCAGCGCCCGAGTTGCGCAGCCATGAACTTGGTGAGCCCGATCACGCCCCACTTCGTGATCGAGTAACTGAAGTTGCCGAGGCCGGTGAACTCGTCGCCAAACGCAGGGAACGAATACGCGTAGGCCGCGCCGCTGCTCTGGTTGATGATGCGCCCGTAGTGTTGTGCCGCCATGGGGCCGGCAGCGGCCTTGGCCATCAACCAGGCGCCATGCTGGTTCACCGCGGTGACCCGCTGGAGGTACTCGTAGCTCGGGTCGAAGTTGTCGATGTCGTAGTAGAGCGCGGCGTTGTTCACCAGGATGTGCACGGTCCCGAACGCCGCGACCGTGGCGTCGACACAAGCCTGGGCCGACGCCTCGTCGCTGATGTCGGTCCGCACGAAGATCGCGTCACCCTTCCCGTCGAGATGGGCCATGGCCGCGCTCTCCCGCGCCGCGTCGATCTCGGCGACGACGACCTTGGCGCCTTCGGCGAGGAAGCGTTCGGCATAGGCGAGGCCGATCCCTTGACCGGCGCCGGTGACGATCGCCACCCGTTCCTCCAAGCGACCCATGATCGGTCCCTCCCTCGTCCGGGCGGCGCCGCCGCCCTCGGCCTCGCCGCAGACGTGTGGCGTCGCGCGAGCCGACCTGATTACCCTTCGCGCCAACCCTGACACCAGCGTCAGGTCGAGTGCAACCAGGGGCGCGGACACAGATGGGCATGCTCAACGGCAAGGTCGCAATCGTCACCGGCGCCGGCAACGGTGTGGGTCGGGGCGAGGCGATCATGCTCGCCGATCACGGCGCCAAGCTCGTCGTCAACGATCTCGGCGGCGGGGTGGGGGGCGGCGACGCCGGCGACACGCGCCCCGCCGACGACGTCGTCGCGGTCATCCGAGGCAGCGGCGGCGAGGCCGTCGCGAACTACGACAGCGTCGCCGACTTCGACGGCGCCGCGAACATCGTCAAGACGGCCCTCGACGCCTTCGGACGACTCGATGTGCTCGTCAACAACGCCGGCGTGTTGCGCGATCGGATGATGTTCTCGATGTCTCCCGAAGACTTCGACACCGTTGTCAAGGTCCACATGTATGGCACGTTCAACACGATGCGACACGCCTCAGAGCACTGGCGCAACGAAAGCAAGGAAGGACGTCAACCGCGCGCCTCGATCATCAACACCGTGAGCAGCGCGGGACTCCAAGGGCAGGCGAGCCAGATCAACTACGGCGCTGCCAAGGCTGGCATCGCCGCGATGACGATCATCGCCAGCCTCGAACTGTCGCGCTACGGCGTACGCGCCAACTGCATCGGCCCCGGCGGCTTCACGCGCATGGTCGCGCAGGCGATGAAGGGCATCGAGGTGAAGCCTCCCGAGGAGTACACGGAGTTCGACGCGATGAACCCCGGAAACTCAGCACCGGCGGTCGTCTACCTCGCATCCGACGAGAGCCTGCACGTCACCGGACAGGTGCTGCGTCTCGTCGGCAACAACCTCGCCGTCTACCAGCCGTGGGAGATGGGCGAGCAGTTCTTCGCGACCGAAAAGGAAGGCAACCCGAAGCAGTGGGATCCGGCCGATATCGGCCGGATCCTCAACCGCTATCACTTCCGCTCCCAGAACCCGGGCATCGACGCGCAACGCCGGGCCTGAGGCCCACCCGGGCGATCCGAACCAGATCAGTAACGGAACTGACCGACGAGTTCGGCGAGTTCCTGCGCAACCGCCCCGAGATCCGACGCCGCGGTCTGTGTCGTCGACACACCCTCGGCGGTCGCGCCGGCAGCCGCGGCCACACCCGCGATGTTGGTCGCGATCTCCTGCGAACCGCGGGCGGCATCGCTCACCGACCGGCCGATCTCGTTCGTCGTCGCCGCCTGCTCCTCGACCGCCCCGGCGATTGCGTTCTGGTAGTCGGAAATGCGGGCGATGATCTCAGAGATCTGCTGAATCGACCCGACCGCTCGAGAAGTGTCGGTCTGGATCTCGGCGATGCGACGCGAGATGTCCTCGGTCGCCTTGGCCGTCTCGTTGGCGAGTTCCTTGACCTCGTTGGCGACGACCGCGAATCCCTTGCCGCTCTCGCCGGCGCGAGCGGCCTCGATCGTGGCGTTGAGGGCGAGGAGGTTTGTCTGCTCGGCGATCTGGGTGATCACCTTGACGACGTTGCCGATCTCCTGGCTCGACTCGCCGAGCCGGGCGATGTCAGCGTTGGTCTCGCCCGCGAGTTGCACCGCGTCGGCGGCCACACGCGCTGCCTCGCTCGTGCTCTGCGCGATCTCCTGCACCGACGCGGCCATCTCCTCGACGGCCGTGGCAACGCTGGCGACGTTGCTCGACACCTCGTCGCCCGCGGCGGACACGACGGTCGACTGGCTCGACGTCTCCTCGGCGCTCCCGGCGATCTCCGAACTGACAGCAGTCAAGTCGGTGCTTGCCGATGCGAGCTTCTCGCTGCTCGTGTCGATTGCCTGCATGGCGTCGCTCAGGCTGGCCAGCGCGGTGTTGAGCGCAGTCGCCATGGCCCCGGTCTCGTCCTTGGTGGTGACCTCGACGCGGGTCGTGAGGTCCTTGTCCGCGAGCTTTTGCAGCCCTATGACTGCACGGCGCAGCGGCTTCGTGATCGAGCGCGAGATCTGCCAGCACACTGCGAGCGTGGCGATCGCGACGAGACCGAGTGCAACGAGCACATTGCGGTTCGCGGTCGTCACCTGCTCGTCGGAACGGAGTTCTGCCGACTCGGAGGCGGCCGCGATCTTGTCCGACGCCTCCTCCATCGCGGTTTCGAGAGTGGCGAAGTCTTCGAGGAACTGTGGAAGGTCGGCGTCGGCGACCTCGCGACCCTGCGTGAGCGCGGTCGCGATGATGCTTTCGGCGCTTGCGATGTAACTGTCGAGCGGCGCCGCGACCTCGTCGATCGCCGCCTCGACGTCGGCACTGAGCGGGAGTTTGTTGTTCTCGGCGAGCAGCGTGCGGAACCACTCGCTGTGTTCCGCGAGATCCGATTCGACCAGGGCAACTTCGTCTGGTGTGTCGGCGAGGAGCGAGGCAAACACGTCCGCGCGCAACGCGTCGTGCATCATGTCGCCCTCGAGGTGGTTGCGTAGCGCCTTGGCGGTCACGACCTGTTCGGACATCGACGAGTTGACGTGACTGAGCCCAGTACGGCTGATGACCCCGACGACCGCGACCCCGACGACCCCCAACAAGGCCATGGCGATCAACCTCTGGCTGACCGAGAGCCCCGTGCTCGCGAACGGCTTCTTCTTCATCGCAACGTCCTCCGGCGCGGTGCGACCGTCACACCTCGTCCGATTTTTCTCGGACGCGCCTCGCCCGGGATGAGGAAATCGAAGATTCGTCCAACCGCTGGCGATTCGAGACCGCGTCAGGCGGCGCCGAAGAAACCCCGTTCGACCACCGCCGCCACCGACCCCGCGTCGATGCCGATACCAGGACGAGACGCCCGGTAGTACGCACTGCGCTCGAGCAGTGCCATCAACGCTCCGATGGTGACCGGATCGTGCGGCGCGCCCGCGTCGCGCAGGCGGTCACCGAGCGCGGCCGCGATCTGCATGAATGCATCACGACCGTGCCGGTTCGTCTCACGGTCCGTGACATGGCGTTCCATCCACGCCCGGATCACCGCACCGTGGCGGTCGTAGACGCCGAAGAACCGCTCGACGCCCTCGGTGACGGTCAGGGCCTGCGCCGGGTCGGTCAGGTCGGCGGCGAGTTGGCCGTACTCGGCCGCGCACTCGCCCGCGAGCTCGCGCAGCACGTCTTCCTTGCTCTGGAAGTAGAGGTAGAAGGTCCCGTGCGAAGTCCGCGCCGCGCGGACGATGTCGTCGACCCTGGCCGCGTGATAACCGCGGTCGGCGAACACCGTGGCCGCGGCTGCAGTGAGACGCCGGAGCGTGCGCCGACCTTGCGCTCGCAGGTCTCGCTCCTCGGGCGACTTGTACGCTTCGGTCACGGGACCTCGATGGTGGTGGCAACCCGCCGGCTGGCACCGTCGGGCAGTTCGCGTGTGTGTCCGCCCAAGAAGTGTTCGCCGAGTTGTGCACTGCACGATGGTTGGGAGACGAGGTTCGAGAGCATGGTCTTGCCGGCCACCGTGCGCAGCGCGGCCGAGAAGTTCGCCGATCGTAACGCCTATGTCGCCGAGGCGGGCTGGCCGCTCAGCTACACCGACCTCGACCGGGCGTCCGACGAAGCGGCGGCGGGACTCACCGAACTCGGGGTGCGCGAGGGCGACGTCGTCGGCGTCATGCTGCCGGCTGGTCCCGACTTCCTGATCGCCTACCTCGCGATCGCCAAACTCGGAGCCATCACCGCCGGGGTCAACGACCGGCTCGCCCCGACCGAACGAACCGCGGTGCTCGAGCGCGCCGACCCGCGCCTCGTGCTCGCAACGAGCGACCTCGCCCTCGATCCGTTCCCCACGATCGAGGTCGAGCCCGGGTCGTCGGTCGGCACGATCCTCGCGACCCTCCGCCGGCCGGGCACTGGCCCGCCACCACTCCCCGACCGCCCCGATCGAGACGTCGCGATCATCTTCACCTCGGGGACGACCGGAACCCCGAAGGGCGCCCGTTACGGCAACCGCCAACTCGCGTTCATCACCGCGACCGATGTCGGCGACGCGTGGGGCACGGGCGGTCGTGGGTTCAGCGGTACCTCGTTCGCCCACCTCGGCTTCATCACCAAGCTCCCGGGCAACCTGCGCCGCGGCGGCGTGAACTTCATGATGAGCCGCTGGCGGGCGCCTGACGCGCTGGCACTGCTCGAACGCGAACGGCTCACGACGGTCGCGGGTGTCCCCACCCAACTCGCCTTGATGTTGCGCGAGCCCGACTTCGATCGCTACGACCTGTCGTCGGTGAACTCAATCGTCGCGGGTGGGGGGCCGATCACGCCGGGCCTCGCCGAGGAGGCGCGCCGCCGCTTCGGTGCGGTGCTGGCGACGCGCTACTCGTGTACCGAGGCAGGAATCGGTCTCGGCACCGCGTTCGACGCCCCTGACGAGGATGCCGTCGTGTCGGTCGGGCGCCCGCTGCCGGGCGTCGAGTTGAGCCTGCGCGACCCCGACGATCCGGAGCCGACCCATGCCGTTCCCGACGGTGAGATCGGCGAGGTCTGCCTGCGTTCGGGCGCGTGCATGTCGGGGTATTGGCGCGACCCCGAGGCGACCGCGTCGGCCTTCACGCCCGATCGGTACGTGCGCACCGGCGACCTCGGCCGGCTCGACGAACAGGGACGGCTGCGGCTCGTCGGCCGCGCCAAGGAGATGTATGTCCGCGGTGGCTACAACGTGTATCCCGTCGAGGTCGAGGCGGTGCTGTCGACGCATCCCGATGTCGCCGCGGTCGCGGTCGTGCCGCGCGCCGACGCCGTCATGGGCGAGATCGGCGTGGCGTGCGTCGTCGCGCGACCCGACGTGACCGTCTCACTCACATCGCTGCGCGACTTCGCGCGAGAGCGCATCGCGGCGTACAAGCTCCCCGAAGCAGTTCACCTGCTGGCGGCCCTGCCGCTCACCGCAGGCGAGAAGATCGATCGCGGCGCGCTCGGCCGCGCCGTCGCCGCCACATCGCCCGATGCCGCCCGCTCGGGTGGCGCCGAATCCATCGTTCGTTAGAGTCCGGCCGATGGAGCTCGACTTCAGCACCGACCAAGAGGCCCTGCGCGACGCGATCCAGGCGGTGCTCGCCAAGGAAGCTCCGATCGGACTCGCCCGGCGCGTCACCGAGACGGGTGAAGGTGCCGATGCGCTGTGGTCGGCCGTGCGCGACCTCGGCTGGGCAGCGCTGTGCGTTCCCGGGGAGTACGGCGGGATCGGTCTCGGGCCGGTCGAAGTGGCGATCCTGGCCGAGGAGTTGGGTCGCGTCGTCGCGCCGGGGCCGCTCCTCGCGACCGTCGCGCTCTTCACCCCGCTCGTCGCCGCGCTCGGCTCGTCCGACCAGCAACGACACTGGCTCGGCGCCGTGGCAGCGGGGGACCTCGCCGCCACCGTCGCCCACCACGGCGGGTCGGTCGTCGCGACGGTCGGCTCCGAGTCGGTCCGCCTCAACGGCACGAAGCGCTCGGTGATCGAGGCTCCCGCCGCCGGTGCGATCGCGTGCACGGCCACCACCCCGGCGGGCGGATCGCTCGTCGCGATCCTCGTGCCCGGCGAGGCTCAATTGGTCCCCATCGACAGTATCGATGCGACGCGAGCGCTCGCGCACATGGTGCTCGACGATGTCGAAGTACCGACCGCGCGCATCCTCGGTGCGGACGCCTCAGCCGGTCCGGCATCGGGCGTCGTGCACATCGACGCGATCGACGACGCGCTGCTCAGCGCGACGGTTGCGCTTGCGCTCGAGACGGTCGGCGTCTGCCAATCGATCTTCGACGTGGCGCTCGAACACGCGAAGCAGCGAGTGCAGTTCGGTGTGCCGATCGGGTCGTTCCAGGCGATCAAGCACAAGTTCGCCGACATGATCGTGGCACTCGAACGCGCCCGCGCCACCGGCTACTTCGCAGCGTTGTGCGTCGCGGAGCGCGATGAGCGCGCCGCGATCACCGCGTCGGCGGCGAAGGCGGCCGCGGGCGACTGTCAGCGCCGCCTCACCAAGGAAGGCATCCAGATCCTCGGCGGGATCGGCTGCACGTGGGAGCACGACATGCAGCTCTACGTGAAGCGCGCCAAGGCCGACGACGCGCTCTTCGGCGGGGCGGCCCACCACCGGGCGCGCATCGCCGACCTGCTCGGAGTCTGAGCGCGTCTACAGACCTTCGAGCTTGCCCAAGAAGATCTCGAAGAACAGCACCCAGAACACGATCGTGCCGCTCGCGAACCAGATCGCGTTCTGGTGCTTGTCGTACATCCAGCAGTTGGGCTTGCCCGCCTCGGTACCGAACACGCCGAGGGCGTTGGCCTCCATCAAGCCGATGTAGGCGAGTGCGACGACGTAGAACAGCGCGCGTATCCCACCTTCGGCAGGGTCGTACCCACCGAAGAAGTGCTGGGTACCGACCATACCGACGAACACCGTGAAGCTGAAGATCGTGTTCTGACGGCTCGCCATCGCGGCCTTGCGCGCCGCCGCCGGGGCCGCGGGGTTGGCGTCCTTGCCCTCCTGCACCGCGCGGGCGTTGCCGATCACGACCTGCTGGTTGGGCCAGATCACCATCCAGACGTTGTAGAGCATGACGAGCGCCGCCAGCACTGCGGCCGCGAACATCATGCCGTAAGGCGACTTGAAGAACGCGGAGCTGTAGACGTCACGGTCACCGAAGCCACCGATGAACATGATGACGAGACCGCTCACCACCGTCATCCACGCGGCGTGCCGGAACCACCACAGCGCCCGGTTCGTCAGCTTGTCGATGGCGTTGTTGCGGGCCCCCGCCTCCATCTCGGCGTAGGCCGGGACCTGGACGAAGTTGAAGAACCACAACATCCCCATCCACATGACGGCGAACATCACGTGTGCAGTGCGGAACGCGCCGCTGAGGCCGTTCTCCTCGAAGATCCACATGCCGGTGCTCCTCACGTCACTGGTGCGCGGGAACGTACCAAACCCGGCACGACTCGTCAGGGACCATCTGCACCGGAGTGCTCCGCCGAATCGGCCATTGCGCCGGGCGCGTCGGTCCGCCACCACTCGAACAGCTGCGCGAGATCGATCCCGTCGGCACGGGCCACGCCCAGGATCCCGAGCGCGTCGTCGGTCCAGACGATCTCCGCGACGCCGCCGCGCAACCGGCACGTGTACACGCCGGCGACGGCTGCGGGCACCGAGCGATGCGACCAGGTACGGACCTCGGCCCGACCGCGCGCGCAACGTGGCGATCCGGTCCCATTCGGCGCGGCCCCGGCGAGCTCCGCGAAGCGTCCGTTGCGGGCCGACGCGGCCGCGAACACCCGGAGTTCGAGGCGCAGGGTCGGCGCATCGAGGTCGCACACCACCGCGGCGCTCGCGCGCGCGTCCAGTGCCAGCGCCGGCCGGCAGCGCGCGGCACTCGCCGTCGGCAGGAGCGCAACGAGTTCGTCGGGCGTCAGCGCCGCACCCGGCCCCGCCGGATCGGTCGAGGGAGTCGGGTCGATCGACGAGGTGGGCGAGGTGGGCACCGTGCTCGGCGCAGGCGACGGAGCCGACGTCGGCAGGGCCACGGTGGCTTCGGGGATGAGCGGCGCATCGCCGCGACTGGCGCCGACGAACGCGCCGATCGCAACGCCGCCGATCGCAAAGGCGCCGAGCACCACGGCCGTGGTCGGGCGCGACGGCCGCCCGCTGCGCCTGCGGAACCGCCAACCGGACCGCTGGAGCAAGCGCTGCGGTGCGAGCCAGGTCCGCCGCCCCGAGGTCGGATCGCGGGTATCCCCACGGCCGCGCCAGGCGCCGCGGCGGGTCGCTCGCGTGTCGTCGCGGTCGTCGAGCGCGACCTCGGACCACAGTGCCGTGCGGGGCCGGACCCTGGCGTCGAGCGCGGCGGCGAGGGGTTGCGGCGCCTCGGCCTCGTCGGGTCCACGTCCGTCAGCCGATTCCTCAGTCATATGACACAGACTGTCACATCTTGACAGGATTTGTCGAGCAACATACGGTGCCGCGCCATGCCACGATGTCCCCAACCGCGCCGGCCCGTGGCCAGTGTGCCAAGACTGCTGTGCCTGCTCGCGATCCAACTCGCGGTGCTCGGGGCCGGTGCGAGCGCGCTCGCGGGCACGTTGCGTCGGGGATCGCTTCGCTCCGAAGCCCTGTGGCAGGCGATCCGCCCGCGTACGGTCGCCGGCGCCGAGGACGTGCTGCTTGCAGTCGTCCTCGGCGCCGCGCTCATCGCGGGCGCGGCGACGACGCTCGGCACCGCGGCGACCCTCGCCCTGCGCGTCGCGCCGTCGCTCCACCCACTCACCGTCCTCAGCCGCCTGGCCATACCGGCGGCACGCGGGCTGGTGCCGCTCGCCGCGGCCGCGAGCTTGACGGCCCTGCCGACCTCACGCGTTGCGGCAGCGACGCGCGCCGAGGTCAGCGTGGTGGCAAACGAATCGGGCTCCGGTGCACCGGTCGTGCGCGAGCCTGCCACGGATCGACACGCTCCCGCAGCGAACGTCGCGGTGCCGCGTTCCCCACCGCGAACTGAAACGGGGGCCGCGCCGGGCACCAATGCGCGCATCAGCACCGGATCGGCCCGCGACACGGTCACGCACCATGTCGTCGTATCGGACGATCACCTGTGGGGCATCGCCGCGGCGCATCTCCGCGAACTCGGCGTGGAGTCGGGCGACCCGAGCCCGTCGACCGTCGCGCGCTACTGGTCGACGGTGATCAGCGCGAACCGCGCGACGTTGCGCAGCGGCAACCCGAACCTGATCTTCCCGGGCGAGGTCGTCGTGCTCCCCGCGCTCGACCGCGCGAGTTGAACTCGGCGCGGCACCGCGCGAAGACTCGGTGCGTGAGTCGAGCCGAGCCTTCGGGGACCGAGCGGTTGTCTGCACCTGCTGGCCCGAGCGGTCCCCTCTTGGTCGACCAACTGCGTTTCATGGCCGAGGTCCACGCCGACGAGACCGCGTACGTGCAGTTCGGGACGACCGACGAGGAAAACCGCGCGCTGTCGTTCGCCGAGTGGGATCGCCGTGCCAACCAGGTCGCCCGCGCGTTGATCCAGCACGGTGTCGTCGCGGGCGATCGGGTGGCGCTCCATCTCCACAGCCACCACTGCTTCGAGTGGATCATCAGCTACGCGGGCATCCACCGTGCGGGTGCGGTCATGGTGCCGGTGAACACACGTCTGTCGAGCGACGAGGTCGTCACGATCCTCGAACACGCCGAACCCACAGCGATCATCACCGACGGTGACCTTGCTCCGATTGCTGCGAAGGTCGCGGCGCGCATGCCGATCCGCGCCGTCTTCAGCGTCGACGGCAGCGACACACCCGAGCACTTCACGTGGTCGTCGCTCCGCGAGTTCGACACCTCGACGATCGATGTCGCGGTCGGCCTCGATGACATCGCCGACATCATGTACACCTCGGGGACCACCGGACTGCCCAAGGGCGTGCTCGTCCGCCACCGCAACGTCGCGATGATCCCGAACGGCGCGCCCGCCTGGACCGGTAACGGCTGGCTGCACGGCGCGCCCCTGTTCACCTTCGCCGGCATGAGCTTCGTCTACAACCCGATGAAGATGGGCCTCGCCGGCTGGTACCTGCCAAAGTTCGACACGGACCGGTGGTTCGACATCGCCGAACAGCACCGGCCGACGATGTGCATGCTGGTACCGGCGATGGCCGAGTTGCTCGTCGCCTCGCCACGGTTCGCGACCTCAGACCTCTCCGGCTTCGCGATGGTGTCGATCGGATCGGCTCCGCTCGCACCCGCCACGCTCACGAGGATGCAACAGAAGATGGCACCGGCGTCGGTGACGAACAGCTATGGCATGACCGAGGCCGGGCCGGCGTACATCGTGATGCCGCGCGACGAGGCGACCGTCCGCATCGGCAGTGTCGGCCGCCCGATTCCGCCGGCCGAGGTCAAGGTCGTCGACCCTGACCGCGACACTCCGTGCGCGCCGGGCGAGGTCGGCGAGTTGCTGGTGCGGATGCCGGGGAAGCGGCGCGAGTACTACAAGGACGACGCGGCGACCGCGGCGACCTGGACCGAGGACGGCTGGCTGCGCACCGGCGACCTCGCCCATCTCGACGACGACGGTTTCGTCTACATCAGCGGGCGTCTCAAGGACATGATCATCCGCGGCGGCAACAACATCTACGCGACCGACGTCGAGGCCGTGCTGCTCGAACACCCCGACATCCAAGAGGCCGCGGTCGTCGGCGTGCCCCACGCAGTGCTCGGTGAAGACGTCGGTGCCTTCGTCGTGACGCGCGCCGGGTGCATGGTGACGCGCGACGACGTCGACGGGTTCTGCGCGACTCGTCTCGCGGACTACAAGCGACCGCGCCATGTCTGGTTCGTGACCGAGTTGCCGCGCAACGCCACCGGCAAGGTCCTGAAACATGAGTTGCGAGCGACGGCCGCGGCCGCAGGCTCGGGGGCTCGGTCGTCGGGTTCGCTAGATTCCTCGGCCTGACACCGACGTCAGCGTCCCGCGGGTGCGTGAGCGTCCCGCGGGGTGGCCCAGCGCCCAATCGGCGCATCCTGTCTCGGGCTTTCGGGGGTGAACGACACCATGGCGCTGTTCGAACTGAAGGGCAAGGACATGGGGAGCCAGCGGGTCGCGATCGAACGCGGGCCGGTGCGCGTCTTCGGCGAGGCGATCGGCGACACGAGCGGTGCCTACGCCGGTGACAGCGCCCCGGTGCCGCCCACCTTTCCCTTCGTCATGCCTTACTGGGGCTCGATGGGAACCGGCGGCGCGGCCGGCCTGCCGATCGAGAACTTGCGGGGCAAAGGTCGCGCGATCCTCCACGGTGAACAGGAGTTCATCTTCTTCGACGGTCGCTGGCCCCACGTCGGCGACGTGCTCATCGGCCAAGGCGTGATCTCCGACGTCTACGAGAAGGAACGTAGCGACGGCGGCAAACTCGAGTTCTACGTGACCGAAACGACCTGGTCGCTCGAGTCGACGGGCCAACCGGTGTGCGCGACGAAGTTCACGCTGGCGATCAACTGCAAGCCCGGCGCCGACGAGGCCACGCCGCTGTCGTGATGCCGGGTCTCCTCACGTGACGTCCGTGCGGAAACGCTGGGACAACGACGCGCGCGGTCGTGGCGTGGCGAGCGCGGGCGCGCTGGTGCCGCCGATCATGGACCTGCTGCTCGCCGCGGGTGAGCCCGATTGGGTGGCCGAAGATCCCGACTCGCACCTACTCCCCCACTTGCGTCGCGGCTGTGACGACGAACGGTCGCCGGTACGGCTGGTCGATGCCCGCTTCGAGCGCGGTGTCTATGTCATCGAACTCGAATGGCAACGGTCCTCGGTGAGTTCGCGGGAGGTGCGTTCGGCTGCGTTCCGGCTGCTCGGTGGGATCGCCGAGTCGAGCACCAACGTCATCGAGCGCGTCGAGGAACCCGACGTCGTCTACGACATCGTCACCGGCATGGTCACCGGACAAACCCGCTGGGCTCCGCACGGCCACGCCGTGCAGCTGCGCATCGGCGGCGAACCCGTTCGGGCGATGCTCGAGTCGCGCGCGTGAGGACCGTCGCACCGATCGACCGGACCAGGAGCTGCGCGCCGTGACCCCGCCGACCGACTCTTCCCCCGGGCCCGCCGGGTCCCCCGTGTCCGCCGTGCGCGTCGAGGATCGCATGATGATCACGGAGTTGATGCACCGCTACGCGTGGGCGATCGACGAACTCGACATGGACGCGCTCGACACCGTGTTCACTCCCGACGCGCATCTGGACTACTCGTCGAACCCGGGTGGCTTCGCCGGTTCGCTGCCCGAGGTGAAGGAGTGGCTGCGCGCCAGCCTGTCGTTCTTCACCGTGCGCCAACATTCGATGGCGAACACACTCATCGAGTTCACCGGGACCGACTCGGCGCGCGCCAAGACCATGGTGCACAACCCGATGGGTGCCCGGACACGTCAGGGGCCGGCGCACATGTTCACCATCGGCGCGCGCTACGACGACGACCTCGTGCGCACCGCCCCAGGCTGGCGGATCGCTAGGCGCGTCGAGACGCTGCTGTTCCTCGACGGCCGGCTGCCGTCGGAGTTGATCGGACCGGACGAGGATCCGTCGTCCGAACCACCGCACCGGTGAGCGGCGGGCCGCGGTTCGCCGCCGAGTTCGATCCTCCGCTCGATCTCGGCGGCGACGTCTACCGGCGACGGATCATCGCCGAGCGGATCGACAGCGCAACCGTGGTGTGCGGCCTCGAGGACGACTTCCACCACTTCGTCGTCACGTTGGTGCACGACGGCGCGCGTGTCGTCGACGCGACGAACGAGTCGCACCGCTGGCCGTGGGCAACCTGCCCGGGCGCAGGCGATCACCTGCGCCTGCTCGTCGGCGTGCCGCTGCTGCCGCGGTTCACGGCCGCGGCACGACACGCCGACGCGCACCAGAACTGCACGCACCAGTTCGACGCCGCCGCGCACGCCATGACCCTCGCCGCACACGGCCGGGAACGCCGTCAGTACGACGTCGAAATCGGCGGGCTGTTGACCGCCCGCGGACCCGGTCGCAACCGGCTGTGGGTTGACGGCCTGCTCGCTCACGAGTGGCTGATCGCATCCGGCCGGACGCCCGTCTCGCTCCCGCCCGAGCTTCAGGACGCGCCGTGGAAGGGCGGGTTCATGCGTTGGGCCGACGAGCACCTCGACCCCGACCGCGCCGAGATCGCGATCGTGCTGCGTCGGGCGTGTGACATCGGCATGGGCCGCAACATGCCGCTCGACGCCATGCCGGTCGCCTCCGACCTGCTCGCGACGATGGTCGGGGTCTGCCACTCGATGCAACCTGAAGTCGCGCCCGACGGGTTCCGCAACCGCGGCAGCATCTGCGACTTCGCGGCGCACCCCGAACTCCTCACCGCCGACCCGAGCCTCCCGCGCCACCACGTCGTCCGCACCTGACCCGACGCCGCGCCACGCAAATTGGCGCACAACCGCTGATCGCGCGCCGTGGTGCGCCAAGCGGTGGATTGTGAGGTGGGGTCGCGGATCAGGTCAGCACAACGGCGAGGGCGCGGAGAGCTTCGAGCGCTTCGCGGCCTCGCTTCCACGGGCTCACGATCACGCGCGTGACGCCGAGCGCGGCCCAGCGATCGAGGTCGGCGCGCGAGTCCACGGGGCCGCCGAGGGTGATGTCGAAACCGTCGAGGGAACGACCTGCTGAGTCGGCGAGCGCCCGCAGACGATCGATGTGCACGGCGGCCGAATCGAAGTCGTGCCCCATGCCGACCCAGCCGTCGCCGAGTTGCACCGCCCGCCGCAACGCCGGGAGCGACTCACCGCCGACAACGACCGGCGGGTACGGACGCTGCACCGGCTTCGGTTCGAACACGACACCGTCGAACGAGAAGAACTCGCCGTGGTGCGAGACCTCGGACTCGGTCCAGAGCCGCTTGCAGACTTCGATGCACTCATCGACGCGCCGGCCACGGGTCGCGAAGTCGAGTTCGGTGGCGATCCACTCCTGCTCGAGCCAACTCGCGCCGACGCCGAAGATCGCCCGGCCGCCGCTCACGATGTCGAGGGTCTGCACCGCCCTGGCAGCGACGAACGGGTGGCGCAGGCCGATGTTGTACACGTGCGTCGCCAGCCGCACACGTTCGGTACGACCGGCGAGGAACCCGAGGTACGCGAACGCGTCGAAGATCGGCGTGTCGGGCGGCACCGGAGGATGGGTCTGGCCGGGGTACGGCGAGCGGCTCATCGCGCTGGTGAACACGAGGTGTTCGGGCAGCCACACGCTCTCGTAGCCGAGTTCTTCGGCGAGCAACGTCACGTCGACGTGGAAGTGCGGGTTCAGCGCGCCGAGCGCGACCCCTAGCGCGACGGGCAGATCGTTCACGGGACCGCAGGCGCTTCCACGCCCGTACCGTAGGAGCCGTCGGCGTGGCGGATCCACCCTCCGGCGGCCAGATTCCCGCCGTCGACATGGATCGTCGATCCGGTGACGAAACGCGACGCGTCGCTGGCGAGGTACACGCACGCGGCCGCGACGTCATCGACCGTGCCGCGCACCGGCAACGGGGTGCGCGTCCCGAAGTCGGGATTCCCCAATCCGGGCGTCGGGATGACATCCATAGCGATGCAGTTCACGCGGATGAGGCGAGGGCCGAGTTCGAGCGCGAGCGACTTCGAGAGCGAGGCGACCGCGGCCTTCATCGCCGAATAGACCGCGAACCCTGGCGCAGCGCGGTGCGCCTCGATCGAGGTCATGTTCACGATCGAACCGCCGCGGCCGGCAGGCATCATGGGGACGAAGGCGCGGACGAAGTTCGTGACCGAGGTGAAGTTCTCACGCACGAGCGAGTCCTGCCCCTTGGCAGAGACGTCGACGAACGGCGCCACGAACCCGCCGCCGGCGTTGTTGACGAGCACGTCGATGACGCTGAACGACGCGGCGACCGCGGCCGCGTGCGAGGCGACGGCGTCGGTGTCGCGCACGTCGAGCACTTCGGTGAGGCAGCGGCGTCCGAGCACACCGAGTTCGGTGGCGAGCGAGTCGAGGCCGGCCATGTCGCGATCGTTGGCGACGATGTCGGCGCCGAACCGGCCGAGCGCCAGCGCGCACGCACGCCCGATCCCCGCGGCCGCGCCCGTCACCACCGCGACCCGCCCGTCGAGGCGGAACCAGTCCGGCGCCTCGGACACGCCGGCGGCCGTATCCCGCGATGTGTCCGAGGTCTCCATGAGCGCCGGACTGTAACCGGCCTGTAATCGTGGTCCGAGGTGCTCCGTTGTGCGGGTGAGACGCCACCGCTCCCGGCGGCGGACTGACGACAACCCACATGGAGGAGAACCGATGCGACGCATCTTTGCCGGGCTCGTGCTCGGCGTCCTGGCCGCGGCCACCGTGCCCGCGTTCAGCGCCAGCGCACAGGCCGAGACCACCACTGCCGACCCGGCGCCCGTGCCGCAGACGATCGAGTTACGGTGCCGCAAGGCGATCATCCAGGTCGAGATCGACGGCGCGCTCAGCGACCGTCTCGTGATCGGCTGCCGCTGGACCCAGGCGTCATCGACCCACTTCGGCGGGTACAAGCTGATCCGCAAGGTCGACGACCGGCCCCGCCACATGATCTTCGGGACTCGCGACATCGAGCACACCCACTTCCTCGACCGCAATGTCGCCGAGGGACACATCTACCGGTACCGGCTCGCCGTCGTGAGTCCGAGCGGCACGGTGATCGCCGTGTCGAACCTGGTGCGGGTCGCGACCTGAGTCCGTTCGACCTGCACAAAGCGCGAACCGGAGCCGATGAGGACGGGTGACCGAGGCATCCCGGTTCGACGCGCCGCGCCCGGCACCGGCGCGGGTCGCAAAGGGGCCCCGGTGGTCGGACGGTTCCGCTCCGTCCGACGACCGGACCCTGGCGGAACTGGCGCGCGACGACGTCGAGGCCTTCGCGACGTTGTACCGGCGACACGTTCGCGACGTGCATGCCTTCCTGGTGCGGCGCTGCGGGTCGGTGACCCTCGCCGAGGACGTGACCGCGGCGGCGTTCGAACGAGCGCTTCGCAACCTCGGTTCGTTCCGTTGGCGGGCGGGCGGCTTCCGGGCGTGGGTGTTTCGGATCGCGCTCAACGAACTCACCGACCACCACCGGAGCGAGCAGGCTGCGCGCCGGCGCAACGAACGGCTCGCCGCGCACGAACCGGCGGTCGCGCCCGACCCCGCCGCCGACATCGCCGATTTGGTCGATCGCGACGCATGCCGCGACACCGAGTTGCGCGCCGCGCTCGACCGGCTGCGCCCGCGTGAGCAGGCGGCGATCACCCTGCGTTACCTCGCTGGTCTCGACCACCGCGCGGCGGCCGCGGCCATGGGCCTGCCCGCCCCCACCTTTGCCGTCACCCTGCACCGTGCGATGCGCGCGCTGCGGGCCCAGCTGGAGGACCAGCAATGAGCCGTCGCCCAGCCCGCGACGACCTGCGCCGCGACCTCGCGGCGCTGGCCGGAACCCCCGTGCCCGAACTCGCCCCGGAACGAGTCGATGCGACCGAGACGCGCCTGCGCTCAGTCCACGCCGCGCTCGACTCCCACTCCCAGGACGCCACCGCGCCTCGCGGCGCGCGCCGGCGCATGCTCATCGGATCCGTCGCCGTCGCTGCGGGCGCGCTCGCAGCGCTGCTCGCCGCGTTCGTCATGATCGATCGCGGGCCGACGGATCACACGAGCCTCGTGCTCACGGCGGCGAAACACGCGTTCATCGAGTTGCCCGACGGCCGCCGCATCGAGGCCGAGGTCGGCCGGATCGATGTACCGAACGGTTCGCGACTCGTGGTCGGGAGCGGCGGGATCCTGACCGTCGACGGCATCACGCTCGAAGCCGGCGAGATCGCGACGGTCGACGACGGCGCGATCGACGTCGATCGTGAGGGCGCGCCACCAGGCCCCACCCGTCCTGGCGATGACGGAAGCGCAGGTTCGGACGGCCCGGGCGCGACCGGAGATTCGGGTCCCGGCGGGGGCGGCGATACGACGACCACCAGCGGAGCCGCCAGGAGCACGAAGACGACTGCTGAACCATCGCCGACGACGCGGCCGGCGAACACCACTGCCGCGCCGCCCACTTCGACCGAACCGGGTGGACCGACGGTCACGACCGCACGGGACGATGTCGCGCTCCTGCGCGCTGGCGTCGAGATCGTCGACGGCGAGGTCGTGATCCGTTGGGCGCGCTACGACGGCGCCGACTTCAGGGGTTACCTCGTGATCGCGACCATCAACGGCACGACTCCCCGTCCTGGCGGCGAGGGGGTGATCGTGCTCGCGGCGCGCCGCGACCGGGACCTCACACGAGCGACCGCGCCCCACCAAGCGGGCATGAAGATCCGGGTGCTGGTAGTCGGACCCGAGCGGGTCGTGCTCGCCGCATCGCGTGTCCTCGAACCGGGTGCGTGACTCAACTGGGCCGGTTCGAGTTGGGCACCCTCAGTCGAACAGATCGGGCTGATCGCGCGTGATCCACTCGTAGAGCGGCTGGAACGCGATCCAACAGACCAACGGCACGCCCACCTGCGCGTGCGTCCGCCGGGCGACGTCGTCGGGGATCTTGCGCGGCGTTCCGGCGGCCTCGGCCAGGAGTTGCGCCTGACAACTGCGCTCCATCGTGACAAACGTCCAACACGCCTCGTCGACCGAGTGACCGGTGGTGAGTAGGCCGTGGTTGAGCAGGATCGCCGCCTTCTTCGATCCGAGCGCTGCGGCGATGCGCCGGCCTTCGCCCGGGTCGTTGACGACTCCCGTGAAGTCGTCGAAGAGCACGTGGTCGTCGAAGAACGCGCAGGCGTCCTGGGTGAGCGGGTCGAGCAGGCGACCGAGCGACGAGAACGCCTTGCCGTACAGCGAGTGCGCGTGCGCGGCAGCAATCACGTCGGGCCGCGCCGCGTGGATCGAACTGTGGATCGCGAACGCGGCGCGGTTCACGACCGCGTCACCGTGCACGAGCGCGCCGGAGTGATCGACGCAGATCAGGTCGCTGACGCGCATGTGCTTGAAGTTGGTGCCGAGCGGGTTGAGCCAGAACCGGTCGGCGAACTCGGGGTCCCGGACGGTGATGTGACCCGCAACCCCTTCGTCGAAGCCGAAGCGGCCGAACAACCGGAACGCCGCGGCAAGGCGCTGCTTGCGATGCAATCGTTCGGCTTCGACGGTGTCAAAGCGCGGGAGATACGAGAGGTCGACGGTGCTCGTCATCGTGCCACGCTACGCCGGGTAGCCGATCGTCTTGGTCTCGAGATACTCCTCGAAACCGGCGATGCCGTGCTCGCGTCCGGTCCCGCTCTCCTTGTAACCGCCGAACGGCGAGTCGGCTCCGAACCACATCCCACCGTTGACGGACACAGTGCCCGTGCGGATCCGATGCGCGACGGCCATCGCCCGATCGAGGGACGCCGACACGACACCACCCGACAGGCCGTAGCGGCTGTTGTTGGCAATGCGCACGGCGTCGTCGTCGTCGTCGAACGGGATGATCGCCAGGACAGGCCCGAAGATCTCTTCCTGCGCGATCGTCGAATCCGGATCGACGTCGACGAACAGTGTCGGCTCCACGAAGTAGCCGCGCTCGAACTGCGTCGCCGGTCCCCCGCCGACGATGCAGCGGGCACCTTCGGCCTTGCCGCGCTCGATGTAGCCGAGCACTCGCTGGCGCTGCTTGGCGTTGATGAGCGGGCCAGCGAGGTTCCCGGCATCGGTCGGGTCGCCGTAGGGGAACGACTCGAACGCCTGCTTGACGATTGCGACGCCTTCGTCGTAACGAGAACGCGGGAGCAGCATCCGGGTCGTGATCGCGCAACCCTGGCCGCTGTGCATGCACACCATCCCTGCGCTCGCGAGCGCCGACTCGAAGTCGGCGTCGTCGAGGATGATGTTGGCGCTCTTGCCGCCGAGTTCGAGGAACACGCGCTTCAGGTTCGATGCGCTGCGTTCGGTGATGCGCTTGCCGACGGCCGACGAACCGGTAAACGACACCATATCGACCTGGTTGCTGCCGGTGAGGACCTCGGCGACCTCGGCCGGATCCGAGGCAGTGACGATGTTGAGGACACCCGCGGGAATGTCGGTGTGCTCGACCGCCATGCGCCCGATCCACGTCGCGCTGAACGGTGTGTCGGGCGCGGGCTTCAGCACGACGGTGCAGCCCGCGGCGAGCGCCGGGCCAAGTTTCGACAGGTTGAGCATGAATGGGAAGTTCCACGGGGTGATGGCGCCGACGACGCCGATCGGTTCGCGGCGCACGACGCGGTTGCTGCTCATCCCGAAGAACTCGTGCGCGCCGAGTTCGGTCTCCCACTCGTAGCGATCGAGCAGTTCGATGTCCCAGAGCATGTCGTCGATGCAGCTGTCCTGCTGGATTGCGTAGGTCAGCCCGATCGGTGCGCCCACCTCGGCAACGATCTGTTCGCGCAGTTCCTCGCGGTGCTTGCCGAGGGATTCTTGGAGTTGCATCAGGCAGCGCTTTCGCAGGTCGCGATCGGTCGCCCAGTCGGTGGTGTCGAAGGCCCGCCGCGCGGCCGCGATCGCCCGTTCCATGTCGGCGGTGCTGGCGTCTGCCACCGGGCCGATCACCGCTTCGGTCGCCGGGTTGATGTTGTCGTAGGTGCGTCCACCCTCGGCGTCGACGAGAACACCGTCGATCAGCATCCGTGATTCGAATTCCATCGGGTTCCTCCTCCGAGCCACCGGGCGGGCACGTCGCACCTGGTCACACGAGACGTGTCGCCACCCGAAGCGTAGGGAGTTCGCGGCCCCCCAGGCGAGCCGGTACGGGTCACGCGCGCCCTCGCCGACAACCGCGTCACGGGCACCTTGAGTTCGACCCGGTCAAGGTCGCGAGGGTCTGCGACAACACCGCCGAGTCAGGGGTGGCCGTCGATGGTTTGGCGGACGATTCGGGCGCAGGTGTCGATGACCTCCGCTCGGTTCGAGCCCAACGCGGTGAGTTCGCGGTGAAACGTCGCCATGCGCTCGAGCAACGCCATCAGTGCAGCAGCCGCGGTGATGGGTGAGAGTGCCGCATCGACCCGGCCCGCCGCCTGCGCGCGGCGCACGTGTTCGGCCAGTCCGTCGATGAACGGGAGGTTCGCCGCGCGGCGGAGTTCACGAAAGCGCGAGTCACCCTCTTGGGCCGCGAGATTGCGGACGCGCAGCACGGCGCTGTGTTGATCCCAGAACTCGATGAACGCGGCGACGAACTCCCGCGCCGCGTCGAGACCGTCCCACGCCTCGTCGAGACGCCCGGCGAGCGGTCGCATCGCGTCTCCGCAGTCGTCGGCGAGCACGAGCACCGCGTCCTCGACGTCGCGGAAGTACTGGTAGAAGGTCGCAGGTGACGTCCCGACCTCGCGGGCGATGTCGACGACACGCAGGTCGCGCAGCGGCACTTCAACGAGCAGGGTCGCCGTGGCGTCAAGCAGGCGCCGGCGGGTGACGGCTCCGCGACGCCCGACGGTGCGCCCGTCGCTGGCAACGACCTCGGCGTCTTCCGTTGCCGTCGCTGCTGGGTGGACCGGGGGCCGCTTGGCGCCCGCGCCCGATCCGCTCATTCGATCGCCTCGAAGTCGACGAAGCCCAAGGTGTCGCCGACGGGGCGGAAGGCCGCGCGGACTCGACCGCCGATCCGCGCGTCTTGCGGCGCCAAGTTCGGCATCGACGCGAGGATGCGCGCGCCGGTCTCTTCCAGGTCGACCGCCGCGACGACGAACGGGAGCCGATCGCGAAACGGCGGAATCCCGTTCTTGCGGATCACCGTGAAGGAATAGATCGTCCCGAGTCCGGACGCGGTGACGAACTCGATGGCGTCGCCACCGCAGTGCGAGCACACCGCGCGCGGGTAGTGCTGGTGGAGGCCGCAATCGCGGCATCGTTGGATGCGCAGCTCGCCGCGGCCAGCACCCTCCCAGTACTCACGGTCCTCGTCGTTGGGCACCGGGACGACCCAGGCGGGGTTGTCGTTCCAGTCGGCGTTCATCGCGCCTCGGTTCCGAGCACGACGGTGCCCTGGGTGCTCAGCCAGCCGCCGCTGCCGTTGCACACCGCGACCGCGGCGTCGCGTACCTGACTGTCACCGGCGTCGTGGCGCAGTTGCCGAGTCGCTTCGGCGATCAGGAACAGGCCGCGCATGCCCGGGTGGGTGCACGACAGCCCGCCACCGTCGGGGTTGGTGGGCAACGCACCACCGAGCCGCAGGTTGCCGTCGGCCACGAACGCGCCACCTTCGCCCTTGGGCGCGAACCCGAGATCTTCGAGCATCACGAGCACCGTGTAGGTGAAGCTGTCGTAGCTGCAGAACACGTCGACATCGGCAGGACGGATCCCGGCCGCGGCGAAAGCGCGCCGTCCGGCCTCGGCCGCGGCGGTGCGGGTCATGTCGTTCATGCCTTGGATCGAATGGTGCGTCGTCCCGCCCGACGCGCCCCGCACGAACACGGGGTTCGAACTCCAACGCAGATCCGTGGCGATCTCCTCGGCCGCGAGGAGTACACAGCAGCCACCGTCGGAGATGACACAGCAATCGAGCTTGTGGAGTGGATCGGCGATCAGTGGGCTCGCCAGCACGTCGTCGACGGTGATCGGGTCGCGGTACATCGCGCTCGGGTTGCGGGCCGCGTGCTCGCGCATCTGCACCGAGATCGACGCGAGTTGTTCCGGCGTCGTGCCAAATTCGTGCATGTGGCGCCGAGCGGCCATGGCGTAGGCGCCGACGAGCGTGAGGCCGGTTGGGAACTCGTACTTCATCGGTCCGGGAGGCTGCATGCCTCGCGGCCCGGCGCCGCCGGTCCCAAGCGTGCGCCCGTTCGCGGTCAGCTGGTTGCTGCCGTAACAGATCGCCACGACGTCGACGTCGCCCGCCTCGATCGCCCGGTAGGCGTGGTGGGCGTGGAACTCGAAGCTGCTGCCGCCGCAACTCGTACTGTCGAGCCAGGCGGGGCGCAGCCCGAGGTACTCAGCGACGGCCACCTCGTGCATCCCGGTGTGCCCCGCCGACGCCAACCCGTCGACGCGGTCTTTGGTGAGGCCCGCGTCGGCAAGGGCCCGGCCGAAACCCTGCGCGATGAGTTGGTAGGGCTGCCGGCCGGTGGCGTGCGGCCCATCGGCGTGACCCACGCCGACCACACACACGTTGCGCCGTTCAGAGCGAGACGCCATCGCGGCGAAACTATCGGCGGGTCCTCGCCGATGTCAGGTCCGAGCTGCTCACGCGACCGAGCCCGGGCGGGATCCGTAGCATCACCGCTCGTGCAGCCGGCCGTCGATCGGATCGTCTCGTTCCTGCGCGCCCACGGTGCCAGGCGTGGCTTCGGTGACCCGCTCGGCAACCTCCCCGTGATCGCGATCGCGGAGCCTGAGCTCGCCGCCACCCTCGCCGACGCGGATGGCCACCTGGGCCACGTCGGCGTCGCCTATCACGCCGCGACCAGACTGCTCCGTGTCTCGTCGCGGTTCAGCGGCGCCGACGTGCCGGTCGAACGCTGCGACGACCCGGTGCACATGGCGAGGGTCATCGGCGCTGCCGCCCGCGCCGCGCGCCGCGATCACTGCACTCGGGCCATCGAGCTTGCGTTCGATCTCGCTCGTCCGGTTCGCTCGCAACCACCGCCCCGCGGCGGTTGGGACTACGTACCGTTTGCGGGCGCGCTCGTCGGACCGGGGCGCCGCGTCGCGGTGCTCGCCGGGCCCGGGGTGGTACGGCGCGGTGCGGCGAACGCGGTCGCCGAGTTCGCGGCACGGACACACGTCGGTGTGGCCAACACGTGGGGTGCCAAGGGTCTGTTCCGCTGGGACAGCCCGCACCACATGGGAACAGTCGGGCTCCAAGCGCATGACTTCGAATTGGTGTTCGACGGAATCGACGTGGTGCTGACGGCCGGTCTCGACACGGACGAGACCCGCCCGCCGATGCCCGACGGCGTCCAAGTCATCGCGCTCGACGCGCAGCAACTCGCGTCACTCACGGAGTTCATCGCGCCGCGACCCTCGATCGAGCCGAACCCGTTGTACGCGCGGCTGGCCGCGGTCGCTCAGCCCGGCTACCAGGACGAGCGGCGTCCATACCATCCGGCTCGGGTCGTCGCGCTCCTGCGTGAGCGGCTGCCCGCGGGTGGCTTGATCGCGGCCGACCCGGGACCAGTCGGCTGGTGGGTCGCCCGCACCTTCAGCACCGTCGAACTCGGCAGTGTCGTCGTACCGGCCGCGGGAGTGCCGGGCTCGGCCGCAGCCTGCGCGGCGATCGCCCGGCTCGACGGTCGACCCGCGATCGCCGCAACGCGTACGCCGAGCGCGCTCCACAACGCCGTCGTGGAGTGGTCGGCCCGCGGCCGACGACCGCTCGACGTGTCGTGTTGGGACGGCGACGACCTGCCGATCGACTGGAGCCTCGACCGAGCCCTCGTTGACGCAGCCGGAGCCTGCGTGGCGTTCTGATCGTCCTGCGTGTCCTGATCCTTCGGGCGGCCATTGTCATGCTCCCGCTCCCCGACACCGCGCCTTCCCGACGAGGCCGAACCCGAGCGCAGCCGCGGCCGCCGCGACGAACAACAGCGGGTGCGCGCCGGACCGGTGCGCGGCAGGATTGTCCAGGGTCCCTACGGCGAGAGATCCACGGTTCGCTACGCGAGGGAAAAGGAGTCGATCAGGGTCGAGAACCCCGCCGGGCCGTAGCCGTCGCTCGCGGCGAACAGGATGAAGGCCCGCCGGCCGGTGAGGATGACGCGTACCTTGCCCGTGATCTCGCCCTGTGCGACGGTCGCGTCGATCGCGGGGTAGCCCTCGGCCTGCACGAAGTCGAGTTCGCGCACGACGTCGCCGTTCGCCGCCGCGTAGCCCTCGGCGAGTTGGCGCAGGTTGGCGTCCATGTCGCGGCTTTCGATCGCGACCGGCGGGACGTCGAACCAGGCAACACCAAGCGCATGCTGGTCACCGACCGATGCCGCTCCGTTGATCGTCATCGTGCCGCCGGCAACCCGAACCGTCTGTGCCACCACCTGGGCCGCCGGTTCCTTGGGCAGCAGCACCCGGAAGCCCGCGAACTCGGGGGCGTAGTCGATGCCGTCGCGGTCGTTGACGTAGCCGCGAAGATCGGCAGGGACCTCGCGGCGCGTGGCACTCGTCCATGCATACCAACACGACCCGACGATCGCGAAGGTCACGATGAGCCCGACGATCGGGAAGCGCTTCGGGTTGCGGCCGTGTGCGGGCGCGTGCCAAGCCTCGCCCGCGGTCGGAACCCGTTCGTAACTGCGTACGTCGAGTGGTGCGGTGGGCGCAATCGCCGACGGCACGACACTGCTCACCGTTTCGACGCGCGTGCCGGCGAGTGGCGAGAACGCGGGCGGCCTGGGCGGTGCTGCGACCGGCGGCGCGGCGCGGTGCACGCGAGCGGCGCCGAACGTCGCGGGAGGACTCGCCGCGTGGGCCGCGGCGCCCACGGGGACGGGGACACGTGCGCCGCTCAGGTCGGCGTCGCAACGCTTGCAGCGCTCCCACGCGGGCGGCACGAGATACTGACAACCCGGACATTGCCGCACGTTGGCATTGTCGGCGTTCGGCATGGCCCGCTGAAGAGCCGACACGCCCTGTCACAGGGTGCTTTCAGAGCGTAACGAACCCGGGCACTCCTGCGATAGCCCTCATCGACCCAGGGTGGCGGCCACCGCATCGAGATGCGACTCGGCGCTCCCGAAGTGCGTGTCGAGCACCCACGCCCGCTTCAGATACAGGTGGACGTCGACCTCCCAGGTGTAGCCCATCCCGCCGTGGACCTGGGTCGCGTCCTTGCCGTTGCGGATCGCCGCCTCGCCCGCCTGCGCCTTGGCCACGGACACCGATCGGTCGAGTCCGGCCAGGTCAGGGGCATCGAGGTGGGCCGCGGCATGGTAGACAGCGGCCCGCGCGACCTCGGTGCGGACCGCCATGTCGGCCAGCAGGTGCTTGATCGCCTGGAAGCTGCCGATCGGTCGGTCGAACTGCACCCGCTCGAGTGCGTAGGCGACCGAGGCATCGACCATGCGCTGCGCCAGGCCGAGGCACAGCGCTGCGGTGAGCACCGCGCCAGCGCGCCGCCAGGTCGCCGCGTCGCAGTCGGCGACCACTTCGCCACGCGGGGGTCGCTCGACTCGCCAGACCGGGGTCAGCGGGTCGAGCGGCCACTCGAGCCGTTCGCCGGCGATCGCGGACGCCGCGACCTGCGCGAGCGAGTCGTTGCCGAGGATCGCAAGACTGTCGATCTCGTCGAGGTGCTCGATGATGGTCATGCCGGCGTCGATCACACCGACGATCGTCCCCTCGCCGGCAAGGAACGAACCGACGAGCGGGCCGGGGACGCAAAACTCGCCGAGTTGCTCGAACACGACCGCGGCGTCGGCCCACGAGAAACCGTCGGCGCGCAGCGAGAAGACACCGGAGCCGGCCAACTCGTCGAACATCGCCCGGTCGAACCCGGCGCGGATCCGCGCGCTGTCGAAGCGCCCTTCGAGCAGCGAGCGGATGCCGTCGCGCAGTGCGATCTGGTCGTCGTTCAGGTCGAGGAACATCAGCGCGGCTCTCGCGGGAGCCCGAGCAGCCGCTCGGCGATGATGTTGCGCTGGATCTGACTCGCGCCGGCGGCGATTGTGAGGGCTTGGGTCCGCAGCCGCTCCTCGACGAGTTCGTTGCCGGCGATCGTGAGCGCGTCGCGCTCCTGCACGCGGATGCACAACTCGCCGAAGCGTTGCCGCGCTTCGCTGTACGCGAGCTTGATCATGAGCGCTCCTGGCCCTGGCGCGCCGCCCGCTGCCTGGCTGACGTTGCGTTTCGTCAACGCCCACAACGACTCAAAGTCGGCGAGACAGCGACCGAGCTCGCGCGTCGACACCGGTTCGTGGACATGGGGTGCGAGATCGGCGCAGAGCCGCAGCGAGTCGATGAGCTCACCGACGAAGGCAGTGCCGCGTTCGTACTTCAGCGTCACGTTGGTGACGCGCCAGCCGTCGTTCTCGGCACCGACCCGGTTGGCAACCGGAACGCGAACGTCACTGAGGAAGACCTCGCAGAACTCCGAGCTGCCCAGCGTGGTGCGAATCGGGCGGATCTCGATGCCCGGCAGGTCCATCGGCAGGATCAGCCACGAGATCCCCCGGTGCTTGGGCGCGTCCGGGTCGGTCCGCACCAAGAACTCGCCGACGTCGGCGACGTGGGCGAAGCTGCACCAGATCTTCTGGCCGTTCAGCACATAGTCGTCGCCGTCGCGTTCGGCGCGTGTACGCAGACCCGCGAGGTCGCTGCCCGCGCCAGGCTCGGAGAAGCCCTGGCACCACACCTCATCACCGGCGAGGATGCGCGGCAAGTGCGCTGACTTCTGCACTTCGTTGCCTTCTTCGACGAGCGTCGGGCCGGCGTGCAGCGTTCCGACGAAGTTGACCCCGACGTACGGCGCTTTCGCCTTGGTGGTCTCCTCGTAGAAGATGAGTTGTTCGGTCGGCGACGCGTCCGCACCGCCATACGCCTTCGGCCAGTTGAGGCCCGCGTAGCCACCGTCGAAGAGACGCCTTTGCCAGTCGGTGTCGTAGCGGCGACGCGCCGGCCAGTCCTCGCGCGCCGGGGGATCGGGGACCTTGGCAAGTTCGGTGTCGAGCCAGGCCGAGAGGTGGGCGCGGAACTGCTCGTCGGCCTCGGAGTAGCGCAGTTCCACGGCGGCGGAGGCTAACGACCGAGCCGCGCGACTCCCCAGTCGTGTGTCAGCAGCGGCTCACCGCGTCGGTCGGGTCGGCCAAGAAGTCGATGATCGCGTCATCGATGCAGTCGTCGCCGGCGAGGAACGCGGTGTGTTGGTCCGACTCGGCGACGAGCAGTGGAACGCCGAGTTGTTCGGCAAGCCCGCGCGCCCATTCGATCGGCGTGGCTGGGTCGCCGTCGGTCGCGGTGACGAGGATCGGCGCGTCCGAAGGGACCTCGATCCGGTGCGGCGCGCCCCCGGGATCGGCCGGCGCGTCCCAGTAGACACACGGCAACCCCAGCCACGCATTGGCGGGACCGAGCGCGGGCGCTCGGCGTGCCAGGCGGCCTGCAAGCCGGCGAATCTCGGCCAGCGTGAAGCGAGGCGAGTCGACGCAGCCGATCGAGTAGAAGGCGGTCATCGAGCCGTCGTAGTCGCCATCATCGACGCGGCCCGCGTAGAGATCGGCGAGTTCGAGCAGCCTCGACCCGTCACCGCCGGCGGCGTCACTCAGCGCGTCGGCAAGCCCGTCGTAGCCGTTCTCACCGAAGTAGAGGGCCATCGCGACACCGAGGTCGAACTCACCGGGCCCGAGGACTCGTTCCTCGCCGGCGATCTCGGCGAACACGGGCTCGGCGTCGACGGCAGCGGCGAGTCGATCGAACGCGACGGCCGGATCGCTCCCGCCGAATCCGCAGTCGGTGGCGTCGCACCAGTCCAGGAACGCGCCGAGCGCGCGTTCGAATCCGAGGCTTTGCTGTTCGATCGACGCCTCGGCCGAGACGCTCGGATCGACGGGTCCGTCGAGCACGAGCGCGCGCAGGCGATCCGAGTGGGTCTCGGCGTAGCGGGCGCCCAGGTACGTGCCGTACGAGAAACCGAGATAGGTGAGCGCATCATCGCCGAGCGCGGCACGGATCGCGTCCATGTCCTCGACCGTCTGTGTCGTGCCGAGGAACGGCAACAGGTCACCGTCGGATTCGGCACAGGCCGCGGCGAACGCCCGCGCCGCCGCAACGTTGGCAGCCTCTTCGCGGCGGTCGTCGGGCGACTTGTCGAGCGCGAAGAACGCTTCGAGGTCCGGCTCGCAGGTGACCCGCGTGCTTTCGCCCGTCCCGCGCGGGTCCCAGCCGACCAGGTCGAAGCGGTCGAGTATCGATCGGGGGAAGGACTCTTCCAGCGACGCGACCAAGTCCTGTCCTGCGGCGCCGGGTCCGCCGGGGTTCATCAGGATCGCGCCGATGCGTTCGTCGGGTTCGTCCGCAGGACGGCGGCGCAGGGCGATCGTGACGGTCGCGCCGTTGTCGGGATCGGCGTGATCGCGCGGCACCACGAGTGTGCCACACTCGTGATCGTCGTCGTCGTCGCACGCGTCCCACTCGATCGAGAACGCCACGGGCGCCGCCCCCGTGGGCGGGTCGCCCGACCCGACGGTCGGACGGGTCGGGGGCGTACTCGACGAGCGGCGCGCCTCGTCGGCATCGACGGAGTCAGTGCCGCACGCCGCGGCGATGAGCGCCAGCACGACCACGAGCTCCGTCACCACCGTCGGAGGGCCGAGCGTCAGAGTGCGGCGGGCGCAGTTGCGTCCACCCGTGCGTTCGCCGGCGCGCATCGAGTCAGCCTAGGTGCGCAAGTCGCGCGATCAGCCGCGTACGCTCCCGCAGCGATGTTCCGCCTCACCAGCCGCGCCGATCCCGAGTTCTTGTGGGCGATGCTCTACGAAGCTGCGTTCTGGCGCGACAACGGCGCCGACGAGCGACCCGAATTCGAGTCGCTGAAGGCGGAACGCTGGTTCGCCCGTTACGTCGAAGGCTGGGGACGCGCCGGCGACGAGGTCCTCGCCGCGACCGACCGCAACGACGAACCCGTCGGGGCCGCGTGGTACCGCACCTTCACGCCCGACGACGCGGGCTTCGGCTTCATCGCCGCCGACGTCCCCGAGGTGTCGATCGCCGTCTACGGCGAGTTCCGTGGCCGCGGCATCGGGTCCCTGCTGCTCGGTTCGTTGATCGTGCGGGCCCGCGCGCACGACGTGCGCGCGCTTTCGTTGTCGGTCGCGCTCGAGAACCCGGCGCGACGTCTATACGAACGCGTCGGGTTCGTCGAGGTCGGACGCGACGACGGCGGATCCATGACGATGCGGCTCGACCTTCCGTGAACGACCCCGACGACGACGCGGAGTTCGATGCGTCAGCGGTGCGAGCGAACCGCCTCACGCTCGCCGTCCTCGCGGTCGGGTTCGTCGGCGTGTTGGCTGCCATCATCGGCGGGATCGCACTCGGGCGCTCGGGTGAGCCCATCGGCGATGCGCGCGCTGCAGTCGAGGCCGCGTGCGAGCAAGCCAGCGCCGAGTTGGTCGCCCTCGGACCCCTTGACGAAGCGATCGACGACGCGCGCCTCGCCGACCGGATCGACGCGGAGTCGGCGATCCTGCGCGGCATGGTGGCGACGATCAGAGACGCACGCACCGGCAACACCGACGGTCAGCGCGCACTCGACGCCTGGGCGGGCGACTGGGAGCGCTTGATCGACGCGCGTGACGTCGCCGAAGAACGGATCCGCACCGGCGACCATCCGGCGGGCTGGCTGCCGCCCGTGGCGCCGGGCGAGATCGAAGGAGTCGACGGGCGGCTCGACGAGTACAGCCGTCGGGAACAGATTCCGGGGTGCGCGACCGACGTGCTGCAGGCCGACAACCTCGACGGCAAGCGCACCTACCGCGACGTCGACGCCTGAGTGGGTCTGCGCTGCGCCCACACACGTTCACACACCTTCACGACACGTTCACACAGGAGCGAACACAGTGGCCAGCACAACGGGACGGCTCGACGGCAAGGTGGCAATCATCACGGGCGGCGCCAGTGGGATGGGCAAGATCGCATGCGAACGATTCGCGGCCGAGGGCGCGCGGGTCGTCGTCGTCGACTTCGACGAGGCGGGCGGGAGTGCCGTGGCGGCGTCGCTCGCCGAACGCGCCACGTTCGTGCGCGCCGATGTGTCGCAGTGGGCCGATTGCGAGGCAATGGTCGCCCACGCGATGTCGATCTTCGGCGGATTGCACGTGCTCTACAACAACGCGGGTGTGTTCCCCGCTGACGACGGTGGTGTGCTCGAGACCCCCGAGTCGACCTGGGACCGCGTGATGGAGATCAACCTCAAGGGCGTGTGGTTCGGCTGCCGCGCCGGGATCCCGGCGATGGTCGAGTCGGGTGGCGGGTCGATCGTGAACGTCGCCTCGTTCGTCGCGTTGATGGGCGCGGCGACGGCGCAGATCGCGTACACGTCGTCGAAGGGCGGCGTGCTCGCGATGACCCGCGAGATCGCGGTCGAGTGGGGTCGGCGCAACATCCGCGCCAACTCGCTCTGCCCCGGACCGGTCGACACGCCGCTGCTCGCCGAGTTGATGAGCGACCCGGCGCGCAAGGCCCGCCGCCTCGTGCACATCCCGATGGGCCGCCTCGCCCAGGCGCACGAGATCGTGAACGCGGCGCTGTTCCTCGCCTCCGACGAAGCGAGCTACATCACGGGGAGCCAACTCGTCGTCGACGGCGGCATCACCGCGGCCTACGTCACCCCCGAGTAGCGCGCGCCCCCGCAGGCGACCGAACCGACCACATCCGGCGCAACCCGCACCCACCGCGCCACCGCAGGCGACCGAACCCACCACATCCGGCACAACCCGCACCCAACGCACCCCCGCAGGCGACCGAACCCACCACATCCGGCACAACCCGCACCCACCGCGCCACCGCAGGCGACCGAACCCACCACATCCGGCACAACCCGCACCCAACGCACCCCCGCAGGCGACCGAACCCACCACATCCGGCACAACCCGCACCCAACGCACCCCCGCAGGCGACCGAACCCACCACATCCGACGCAACCCGCACCCACGGGCGGTCGCAACGAATACCGCGCGGTAACCAGCGCATTTCGGCGCGATTCGTCGCGCGAGTGGGCATACCGGTGCGCGAGGCGCGGAATCAACGGGCCGCGCGGCGACCTCGGTACGTGACAATGCACGAGCGCACGTGTCAGAGTGCCGGACAACAGCCATTCACATCCGTCACAGGGCAAACCGGGGGGTCTCCGTGACAGCTACCCACGACACCGACCGCCAGCGTCTCCACGAACTGGGCTACGCCCAGGAGCTGAACCGCAAGATGGGGTGGTTCTCCAACTTCGCGATCAGCTTCTCCATCATCTCGATCCTCGCCGGTGGCACCACCACGTACTTCCTCGCCGGCTTCGCCGGTGGCCCGAGGATGATCACGCTGAGCTGGATCATCGTCGGGTTCTTCGCGCTGCTCGTCGGCATGGCCATGGCCGAGATCGTGAGCGTCTATCCGACCGCCGGTGGGCTCTACTACTGGTCGGGCAAGCTCGCCCGCAAGAACGGGGCGATGTGGAGTTGGTTCACCGGCTGGTTCAACCTCATCGGCCAGATCGGTGTCATCGCCTCGGTCGACTACGGGCTCGCGCTCTTCACCGGCTACCTGATCAAGCTCTACGACGAAGACTTCGGGCTCACACCGAAGACGGTGTTCGTCATCTTCGTCGTCATGCTCGTCGCGCATGCGCTCATCAACGCCGCCGGCGTGAACCTGGTGAAGCTCCTCGGCGACATCAGCGTCTGGTGGCACGTCGCCGGCGTGCTCGTCATCTTCGCGATCCTGTTGATAGCCCCGGACAACCGCGAGGGCTTCGGGTTCATCTTCGACTTCAACAACGGGACCGGCTGGACCAACAACGGCGGAGGAAGCTTCATCCCCGGCTTGTACGCATCGCTGATCGGACTCCTGCTCGCGCAGTACACGATCACCGGATTCGACGCCTCGGCCCACGTGAGCGAGGAGACCACCGACTCGGGTCGCAGCGCATCGATCGCCATCGTGCGCTCGATCTACATCTCGGCGATCGCGGCGCTCATCCTCAACATCGCCATGCTGCAAGCGACTCCGAAAGGCACGTTCAACTCGCTCATCCTCGGAACGGACGGCTTCCTGGCGACCGGTGGCGCCAACGCGCTCGCGGCTCCCTTGGGTGGCGCCGGCGCCAAGTTGCTGATCGCCATCTGCGTCGTCGGCCAGTTCTTCTGCGGCATGGCGTCGGTCACCGCCAACTCGCGCATGATCTACGCGTTCGCACGCGACGGTGCGATCCCCGGCCACAGGTTGTGGCACCGCATCAACCCGCGCACCCGCACACCCACCAACTCGATCTGGCTCGGCTGTGGTCTGTCGATGATCGTGGGCGCGCTCTCCCTGTACCAGGCAAACGACTACTCGGTGGCGTTCTTCGCCATGACGGGGATGTGCGTGGTCGGTCTCTACATCGCCTACGTCATCCCGATCTACCTGCGGCTCACCAACCCCGACTTCCAGCCCGGGACCTGGAATCTCGGCAAGTACAGCAAGCTCGTCGGCTGGACATCGGTCGTCTGGGTGGCGTTCATCACGGTGCTGTTCTTCGCCCCGCCGTTCTGGCCCTTCTGGCCGCCCGGCAACAAAACCGTGTTCGGTGCGGGGACACCCGACGAATTCACGGTCTTCCACCTGTCGAACTTCAACTTCACGGGTCCGATCATCATCGGCCTGTTCATCATCGTCGCCATCTGGTGGATGGTGTCGGCGAAGAACTGGTTCACCGGTCCGAAGGTGCAGGGCACGCCCGAGGAACTGCGTGCCATCGAGGAGGCGCTCGAACGGGGCGACGTGGCGACGTTCCGCAGGCTCGAGGACGCCGAGGACGCCCGCATCACCGAAGAGCAACACGGGCACTGACGCCCTTGGACACTCCCGACGTTTCGCATCTGCTCGCACGTGTGCCCGGCTGGCAAGGCCGGGCACACGTCGTTGGCGCGCTCGGCGGTGGGATCACCAACCGCAACCTGCTCGTCGAGGTGCGCGGTGCCGACCGTGTCGACCGCGTTGACCTCACGGCCCAGCGGTTCGTGCTGCGGCTCGCGGGCAAGGACACCGAACTGCTCGAGATCCGACGTTCGGTCGAGCACGAAGCCGCGACCCGCGCCGCGAGCCTCGGCCTAGCGCCCGAGGTCACGGCGTTCCTCGAACCCGAGGGCTACCTGATCACACGTTTCGTCGACGCGTCACCCCTCCCACCGGACGAGCTCGCGAGCCCGCAACGACTCGCCGAGATCGCGCACATGCTGCGCAGCTTCCACACCAGCGGCCCGCTGTCGGGTGACTTCGACGCGTTCCGGGTGCCGTTCCTCCATCACGAAGCGGCGCGCGGTCGCGGCGTCGCCATCCCAGAGCAGTTCGCGACCGCGGCCGAGTTCGCGGCGCGGATCGAAGCCGCGTTCGACGCCAGCCCCGAACCGCGCGTGCCGTGTCACAACGACCTGCTGAACGCCAACTTCCTCACCGACGAGACCCAAATCTGGTTGCTCGACTGGGAATACGCGGGCAACAACGACCGCTACTTCGATCTCGGCAACCTAAGCGTGAACAACGGCCTCGACGACGGGCCACGTGCGGCGCTCCTCGGCGCGTACTTCGGCGCGCCGACGCCGCGCCGATCCGCGAGACTCGACCTGATGATGATCATGAGCGACTTTCGTGAGGCGATGTGGGGTGTCGTCCAACAAGGCATCAGCACCCTCGAGTTCGACTACGTCGAGTACGCGACGACGCATCTCGATCGGCTCGTGAGCGCAGCCAGCCGCCCCGGCTTCGCGACGCTGCTCGACGCTGCCGCGGCCGGATCACCCGATGCCTGACCCGAGCGGGGCAGGAAACGCGTCCCAAGCCGAGCGGGAAGTGCGTAACCGCGCCCGCATCGTCATCGTCGGCGCGGGCGTGGGCGGTGCGTCGATCGCATGGCACTTCGCCGAGCGCGGCGAGACCGACGTGATCGTGGTCGAGCGGGCCGAACCGACGAGCGGGAGCACGTTTCACAGCGCGGGTCTCGTCGGTCAACTTCGGGGATCGTTGCCGCTGACGACGATGATGATGCACAGCGTCGAGGTCTACCGTCGCCTCGAGGCCGAGGCCGAGGCGACGGGGCGTGCACCGGGCTGGCGCGAGGTCGGGTCGTTGCGCATCGCGTCGACCGCGGCGCGCATGGAGGAACTGCGCCGCCAGCACGGCTGGGCGAAGACGTTCGGTCTGCCCATGGAGTTGGTGAGCGCAGCCGAGTGCGTCGAGCGCTTCCCGTTGATGAGCGCCGACGGGGTACTCGGCGGGGTGTGGCTGCCGACCGACGGGTTCCTCGACCCGAGTGGGCTGACCCACGCGTTCATCGGCGGCGCCAAGGCACGCGGTGTCGAGGTCGCGACCGGCGTGCGCGTCACGGGGTTCGACGTCGTCGACGGCCGCGTGCGCACCGTGATCACCGACCACGGAAGGATCGAGTGCGATGTCGCCGTCCTGGCGTGCGGCATGTACACGCCCGATGTCGCCGCGCTCGCCGGCGTGCACGTGCCCATTGTGCCGATGGCGCACCAGTACCTGATCACCAAGTCGATCCCCGGCCTCGAGCTGCGGCCAACGGGCGGCGGGTCGAACCCGGCGACCGGCGACCTCCCGCAGCTCCGCGACCCCGACAACCTCGTGTACTTCCGGCGCGAGGGCGACGGCCTGTTGCTCGGTGGCTACGAGCGAGACCCAGCGCCGTGGTCGTTGCACGGCGTTCCCGACGACTTCAACAACCGGCTGCTGCCCGAGGACTGGGATCGCTTCGCCCCGATCATGACGAACGCCTGCCGGCGCGTCCCTGCGGCCGAACACGCCGACATCGTGAGCCTGGTGAACGGACCTGAGGGCTTCACGCCGGACAACGAGTTCATTCTCGGCGAGAGCCACGTGCACGGACTCTTCGTCGCGGCCGGCTTCTGTGCCCACGGCATCGCCGGCGCCGGCGGCGTGGGCCGGGCGATCAGCGAGTGGATCCTCGACGGGCAACCGAGTTTCGATTGCTGGAAGATGGACATCCGCCGGTTCGGCGCGCAATATCGGTCGCGCGAGTTCGCGCTCGCCCGCGCGATCGAGGTGTACCGCACTTACTACGACATTCACTACCCCAACGAGGAACGCGCGGCCGGCCGGCCCCTGCGTCGCTCGCCCGCGTACTCACGCCTCGTCGAACTCGGCTGCGCGTTCGGCGAGAAGTCGAGTTGGGAACGCCCGAACTGGTTCACGCCCAACAAGCGAGACGAGCACGAGTCGCTGCGGCCCACGGGGTGGGTGGGTGAACATTGGTCGAGCGCGATCGTGACCGAGTCGTTGGCGACGCGCGACACCGCGGCCCTGTACGACGAGACGAGCTTCTCGAAACTCGAACTCAGCGGGCCCGGCTCGCTCCCGTTCGTGCAGCGGATCTGCGCGAACGACATGGACCGCCCGACCGGCTCCGTGATCTACACGCAACTGTGCAACGAACGGGGCGGGATCGAGTGCGATCTCACCGTCACGCGTCTCGGCACGCGACGGTTCTTGTTCGTGACCGGCACCGCGTTCGGACAGCACGATCTCGCCTGGATCCGCACTCAGCTGGAGCGCGATCCACCCGGCGATCCCGTTCACGCGCGCGACGTGACCTCTGCGCTCGCCTGCTTCGGCATCTGGGGCCCGTGCGCACGCGACATCCTGGCGCCGCTCACCCGCCAACCGCTCGACAACGACGCCTTCCCGTACCTCACCGCACGCGAATGCTCCGTCGGCGCGGTCCCGACCGTCGCGCTGCGAGTGACGTACGTCGGCGAACTCGGATGGGAGCTCTACTGCCCCACGGAGTACGGGCTCACCTTGTGGGATCTGCTGTGGGAGTCGGGCGAACCCTTCGGGTTGGCCGCCGGCGGTTACCGGGCGATCGACGCGCTGCGGATCGAGAAGGGTTACCGCGTCTGGGGTGCCGACATCACTCCGGACGACACGCCGTTCGAGGCCGGTCTCGGGTTCGCAGTCGCGCTCGACAAGTCGAACAATTTCGTCGGGCGCGCCGCACTTGTCGAGCAGAGGGCGCGCGGAGTTGCGAGACGGCTGCGGGCGGTGCGCCTGGCCGACGCGTCGGCGGTCGCGCTCGGCGCCGAGCCGGTACGCGTCGACGGCGAGATCGTCGGTCGCGTCACGAGCGGCGGCGCGGGCTATCGCACCGGCATGTCGATCGCGTACGCGTACGTGCCCGCCGATCGTGCCGAGATCGGGCGTGCGCTCGACATCGAGGTGTTCGGCGAGTGGATCCCAGGCGAGATCGTGCGCGACTCGGTGTGGGACCCCAAGGGCGAACGTATCCGCGCCTGACGGTGCGAGGATGATGCCGTGGCGTGGCTCGCGATCGATCAGGGCACCTCGTCGACCAAGGCGGTCGTGCTCGACGATGCGGGCGCCGTGCTCGCGCTCGCCGAACGACCGGTGACCGTCGACGCTCGGGCCGGCGGCGCGGTCGAGACCGATCCGGACGCGTTGTGGGGCTCGGTCGTCGACGCCGGGCGCTCGGCGCTCGCCGACGCGAGCTCGCCGGCGCTCGACGCGGTGTCGCTTTCGAACCAGGGCGAGACAGTTCTGGCGTGGGATCGCGACTCGGGGCGCCCGCTCACCCCCGCGATCGTTTGGCAGGACCGCCGCGCGCTCGCGGTCTGCGACGCCCGGCGCGACCACTCCGCCGAGTTGAGGCGCATCACCGGACTCGAACTCGATCCCTACTTCGTGGCGCCGAAGCTTCGGTGGCTGCGCGACCACTGCGGCGGCGAGGGCGTCGTCGGCACAACCGACACGTGGTTGTTGCAGCGGCTCTGTGGTGCGTTCGTGACCGACATCGCCACTGCATCGCGGTCGCTGCTGCTCGACCTCGACGAGGTGCGCTGGAGCGAGCGGTGCATCGACGTGTTCGGGCTGGGGGCCGAGACCCTCGCCACGGTCGTTCCCAACGACGCGACGCTCGGCGAGACCAGCGCGTTCGGCAGCGCGGCAGCGGTACGCGGGATCTGCGTCGACCAGCAGGCCGCGCTCTTCGCCGAGGGCTGCTGGGAGCACGGAGACACGAAGTGCACCTACGGCACCGGCGCGTTCTTGCTCACGAACACCGGTCCGACACCAGTGCGTTCACGGTCGGGGCTCGTCGGCTGCGTGGCCTGGCAGACGGAGACGGTCGGGACTCGGTACTGCCTCGACGGCCAGGTCTACACGGTCGGCGCGGCGGCGAGTTGGCTCGAATCGATCGGACTGATCGACGGCCCGGACGATCTCGACCGCCTCGGCGGGGCCGTCGACGACTGCGACGGCGCGACGTTCGTGCCTGGCCTTGCGGGCCTTGCCGCGCCGTTCTGGGCGCCTGACGCACGAGGTGCGTTCGTCGGCCTGTCGTTGTCGACCTCGCGGTCACACCTCGTGCGTTCGGTGCTCGAAGGCATCGCCGCCCAAGTCGCCTGGCTCGCCCGCGGAGCCGCCGAGGATCTCGGCGCGCCGCTCGCTCGATTGCGGGTCGATGGTGGCGCCACCCGGTCTGTCGTGTTGATGCAACTCCAGGCTGACCTCGCGCAGATCCCGGTCGAGCTGTATCCCTCTGCGCACGCGACCGCGCTCGGCGTCGCCCAACTCGGTGGCGCACCCGCGGCGCCATGGACACCTGACGCGGTCTACGAGCCACGCATCACGGCCGACGCGGCCGAGACGCGCCTCGAGGCGTGGCGCGCGGCGGCCGACGCGACCCTGTCACGATGACCCCGGGCTTCGACGTGGCGGTGATCGGCGCCGGCGTCGTCGGAACGGCGATCGCGCGCGAGCTCGCGCTGTCGGGGCACGCCGTGCTGATCCTCGAGGCGTGCAACGACGTCGGCGCGGGAACGTCAAAGGCGAACACCGCGATCCTGCATACCGGTTTCGACGCCACGCCGGGCACGCTCGAATCGCGCCTCGTCGCGCGCGGCTACGACCTGCTCGGCGACTACTGCGCGCGAGCTGGCGTCGCGGTCGAGCGCACCGGCGCCTATCTGGTCGCGTGGGACGAGGAGCAGCGGGCAGGCTTCGACGATCTGCTCGCCAAGGCCGCCGCGAACGGCTGCACCGACGCCGCCGTCGTCGGCACGCGCGAAGTGCGCGAGCAGCTCCCCCACCTCGGCTCGGGTGCGCTCGACGCGATCCACGTCCCCGGCGAGTCGATCGTCGACCCGTGGAGCCCGCCGATTGCGTTCGCCACCGACGCGATTCATGCAGGCGCACAACTCCGACGCGGCGAACCGGTCGTCGCGATCGACACCAGCCGCGACAACTGGATCGTGCGCACCGCACGAGGTGAATATCCGGCCGGGTGGGTCGTGAACGCGGCGGGGTTGCGCAGCGACGAGATCGACACACTGCTCGGGCACCACACGTTCACCGTGACACCCCGGCGCGGTGAGCTGATCGTCTTCGACAAGTCGAGCCGCGGTCTGCTCGACCACATCGTGCTCCCCGTCCCGACACCGACGACCAAGGGCGTCCTGCTCGCTCCGACGGTGTTCGGCAACGTGCTGCTCGGCCCCACCGCCGCCGACATCGACGACAAGTCCGCGACCGCATCGACCGCGAACGGCATCGCGCGCCTGCTCGCCGCCGGCCGGCGGATGATGCCGGCGCTGCTCGATCACGAGGTCACCGCGATCTACGCCGGTCTGCGTGCCGCGACCGAACACACCGACTACTGCATCTCGGTACGCCACGACGAACGATCCGTGACGGTCGGCGGCATCCGCTCGACCGGTCTCACCGCGTCGCTCGCGATCGCCGAACACGTCGTCGGCGCAATGGGACTCGCGCGCGATCACGCGGCGACCACACTCGCGATGCCGCCACTGGGCGAACTTCAGGTGCGCCCGCACCGCGACGCCGTCGCCGTTGCGCTCGACCCGTGGTACGGCGCGATCGTGTGCCACTGCGAACGGGCGAGCGCGGGCGAGATCCGCGACGCCTACGAATCCACGATCCCGCCACTCGACCTCGACGGGTTGCGCCGGCGCACTCGTGCGCAGGCTGGCCGCTGCCAGGGCTTCCACTGCGCCGCGAACGTCGCTGCCTTCATGCCCGGCGCCGTCGAGACCCGCACCGAGATCGTGCGCGCCCCGCTTACCTGGGACGTCGTCGTCGTCGGTGCCGGACCGGCTGGGCTCGCGCTCGCCGAGGTGCTCGCGCGGCGTGGCGCGAGCGTCGCGGTGCTGGAGCGCGACCCCGAAGCCGGCGGCATCCCCCGGTGGTCGCCGCACCGCAGCTTCGGCCTGCTCGACCTCCACCGGTTGATCACCGGCCCTGAGTACGCACGCCGCCGCATCGACAGCGCCGCGGAGGCCGGCGCGACGATCCTCACCCGGCATTCGGTCACCGGCTGGGAGGGTGATGGCCTCGCGGTGACGCGGCCCGAAGGGCTCGCCGGCTTCGAAGCGCCCGCAATCGTGATCGCAACCGGCGCTCGCGAACGGCCGCGCAGCGCGCGCCTCGTACCCGGCGACCGGCCTGCCGGCGTGCTCACGACAGGATCACTGCAACGGCTCATCACCGCCGGCATGCCCGTCGGTTCGCGCGCGCTGGTCGTCGGCGCCGAACACGTCAGCTACTCGGCCGCCCTGAGCCTGCGCCACGCGGGTATCGACGTCGTCGCCATGATCACCGAGCACGCCAAGCACGACAGCTTCGCGGCGTTCGCGATCGCGATGCGCGCGCTCGGCGTGCCGCTTCGGACTCGCACAGGGATCGCGGCCATCCGCGGGCGGACGCGGGTCGAGCGGGTCGAACTCGACGACGGCTCGACGATCGACTGCGACACGGTGGTCTTCACCGGCGACTGGATCGCCGAGGACGAATTGCTGCGCGGCGCGCCCGACCGGACCGGACTCTTCTGCGCTGGCGGCGTGTCGCGACCGGGACGGAGAGCCGACCAGTGCGCGATCCAAGCGCGCCGATTGGAGCCATTGGTCCTCGCCCGGCTCGAACGCAGGCAGGCCGACGCCCCGTAGGATCCGGCGGTCCCCGCCCGCTTCGCCCCGCCACTGGAGGCACCGTGGTACCCGGAATGCTCAGCGCCAGCGACCTCGAGGAGCGCATCCGCAACGGCAGCATCGACACCGTGCTCGTCGCCTTCCCCGACCTTCAGGGCCGCCTCATGGGCAAGCGTGTCACCGGCCACTTCTGGTTGAAGCAGATGCGCGCCGGTGAGGGCGAGGTCCACGCCTGCAACTATCTGCTCACCGTCGACAGCGAGATGGCGGTCGTGCCGGGTTACGACTACGCCAACTGGGACAAGGGCTACGGCGACTTCGCACTCGTCCCCGATCTCGCGACGATCCGTACCATCCCGTGGCTCGAGAAGACCGCGATGGTGTTGTGTGATCTCGTCGAGGAAGAGGACGGCAGCCCCGTCGAGGTGTCGCCACGCCAGATCCTGAAGCGCCAGATCGGGCGCGCCGCGGCGCTCGGTTATCGGGTCTGCGCCGGCAGCGAACTCGAATTCTTCATGTTCAAGGAGAGCCTCGACGAAGCCGCGGCGAAGCGCTACCAGGACCTCTCACCACACTCCCACGTGATCCTCGATTACCACATCCTGCAGACGACACGCGACGAGTACCTGATCCGCGCGATCCGCAACGGCATGGACAGCGCCGGTGTGCCGGTCGAGTTCTCCAAGGGCGAAGCCGGCTACGGGCAGCACGAGATCAACCTCGAGTACTCCGATGCCCTGACGATGGCCGACCGCCACACGATCTACAAGAACGGGGCCAAGGAGATCGCACACCAGCACAACCGTGCGATCACCTTCATGGCGAAGTACACGATGGGCGACGTCGGTTCGTCGTGCCACATCCATTCGTCGGTCTGGTCGGCCGACACCGGCGAGTCGCTGATGTGGGACCCGGTCGCCGATCACCACTTCTCGACGGTCGCGAGCGGCTGGCTCGGCGGCCTGATCGCGACCGGCCGCGAACTCGCATGGATGTTCGCCCCGACCGTCAACTCGTTCAAGCGCTACCAGCCCGAGTCGTGGGCGCCGACGGCGCTCGCCTGGGGTCACGACAACCGCACGTGCGGCTATCGCATGGTCGGGCACGGCGCGTCGTACCGCGTCGAGTCGCGTATCCCCGGCGCGGATGCGAACCCGTATCTCGCGTTCGCCGCGACGATCGCCGCGGGATTGCACGGCATCGAGCAGCGTCTCGCTCCCCCACCGCGCTTCGACGGCAACGCGTATGTCGCCGAAGGCGTGGGCCGGGTGCCGTGGAACATCGTCGAGGCCATCGACGAGTTCGAGAGTTCGGCGGTTGCTCGCAGCGCGTTCGGCGAGGACGTGCACGCGCACCTGCTCAACACGGCCAAGCAGGAGTGGGCGTCGTTCAACCGCGCGGTCACCGACTGGGAACTCAAGCGGAACTTCGACCAGTGGTGATCCGGCCGCTCGTCGCGCTCTCGGCGCGGCGACTCGCGGACGGGCGCGTGCGCGGCTGGCAAACCGGCGGTGTCGGCGAACGATCCGGCTACATGGAGCGAGTCCGCGCCGCGGGTGGCTGGCCGGTGCTGTGCGACCCGGTCGAGCTCGGCGCCGACGAGGCGCGTTCGTTCGTGGCAAGGTTCGACGCGGTGCTCCTGACCGGTGGCCCGGACGTCGAGCCCGCTCGCTATGGCGATGAGGCTCACCCCGCCGTCTACGGCACCGACGCGATCGTCGACGACTTCGAGTGCGCGCTGACGCGTGCTGCGATCGAGCGCGACGTCCCGCTGCTCGCGATCTGTCGCGGCGCCCAGGTGGTGAACGTGGCGCTCGGCGGGACCTTGTGGCAGGACATCCCGAGCGGGCCCGGCGTCGAACCGCACGGCCGGCCCGGCGAGGCCGGCGGCGAGTTGGTCCACACGGTGAGCGTCGAGCCCGGCTCGCTGCTCGCATCGGTGATGGAGACGACGGCACCGGTCGTGTCGTGCCACCACCATCAGTCGGTGCGCGAACTCGGCGACGGCCTGGTGGTCGCGGCCCGGGCCTGCGACGAGATCGTCGAGGCGGTCGAGATACCCGGTCGAGCGCTGCTCGCAGTCCAGTGGCACCCCGAAGACACCGCGGCAACCGACCCGGCGAACCAGGCCCTCTTCGACTGGCTCTGCGCAAGCTGACCCCGACCGCTACGCCGAGGACGCGCCGATCGCCACGGCGTTCCTCGTCAGGATCGGCTTGTTGCCATGGAGTCCGACGACCTCGACTTCGCCCTGTGCGGCCGGCGCCACGAAGAACCGAACGACGGCCGCATTCGATTCGCTGCCCGGACACAGGCCGACGTCGACCAGGCCTCCAGCGACTTCCGGCTGGCACACGATTGGAATCGGCGTCCATAGTCTCGCCTCGACACCATCGACGGTGACCCGGTCGATGTCCGCGTCGCCGACGATGCCTACGACATAGTCGCCGACGATGCTGACTTCGAGACGCGGGACTTCGTGTCGCCAACACGTGAAATGAGTGGGAGGATCGGGCTCGAATCCGACCACCAGACACGTTCGTTCGTAGAGATCGACCAGTGGGTAACTCCACGCAATGCGCCACTTCTGACCACCAGTCACCCCAGTCGCGATGCCAGAGCCGAAGGGCCACAGGAACTCGGAGAAGACCTGCGATCCGCTCGCGTCCGAGCCGATCAACTCCTCGACCGCCATGCTGGCTGACACTTCGATGAGGAAGAAGCGGTCGCGGTAGCCGGGTACCGCGACCGTCGCGGTCTCGATACGTGAACCGTAGGCCCCAACCAGCACGACGTGCCTTACCGCTGGTTCGACGAAACCGACGAAGGGCGGAACCGTGCCGTCGAGCACACCGAACCGAGCCCAGGTTGCGACTCCCTCAAAGACGTGCGACAGCGCGATGCACGGGATGGAGGGTCGTTCCGGAATCGACACCTCTTTGAAGCACGGCGTCTCAGACGGACCGTCGACCGCCAACCACGGCTGGCCCTCCAATGCACTGCCGGCCGGATACCGGGCTACGAGCATCGCCGGGCGGTCGCGCGGTTGACGCACGACCCGCGCCCCGAGCGCGACCGTGTCGAGCATCGCGGACGCCTCGGCACCGTCGAGCCCGGCGAGCGCATCCGCATTGCCAACGAGCGTGATCGAGACGAGCTGGTCGTTGCGTTCCTTCCAGCGCAGCGTCGCAAGCTCGGTGGAACGCACGTCGCCTCCCAATGCGGGAGTGCGCAGTGGGGCGCGTGTCGTCGTGTACCCGCGTACCACGGGACCATCCTGCGGTTCTCGCGACGGATCGAACGAGAACGCATCCGAGTGGCTGACCCAAACGACGATGCCCAGCCCGCGTTGGTTGTCCACGTACCACCGCACAACGTCGCCGCCGACCGTCGAGCACTCGGCGCCCCGGTCGATCGGGCGCCACTCCATGCACACCAGGGGGCGCACGGCGCTGACCGCGGCGTCGAACCACTCCGAATCCAACGGTTCGTCGACCGCCGCGAATGCTGGTGGGAGATCCTCGGCGACGAGTTCGAGGTAGGCGTTGTCGACCATGCGGACCTCGTCCGGGCCGATCGGTCCGTCGGGAGCCGGGTCGGTGACGACGGGAGTCGTGGTTGCAGGGACGGTCCGGTCACCGTCGGGACGGACGGTCACGAGCACGGCCGCGAACAGCGCGGCCGCGCTCACCGCTGCGAGCGCGACCAGGGCGAGCCGGTGGCGGGGTCGCTCGGCTCCGCGGGTCGGAATCGTCTCGGGCCAGAGCACAGGTGTCGCACCGGCGATCACCTCATCGGCCTGCGCGCTCAGCAGCGCTCGTAGCCGGGCCTCGACATCGGTGGGTTCGTCGCGCTCGACGGTCGGTGTGGTCATCGCGGGATCACCCTTTCGAGTTGCTCGAGGGCGCGGGCGCAGAGCGACTTAACGGTCCCGGGGCGGCAGCCAACGACCGCGGCGATCTCGGCCTCGCTCAGGTCCATCCAGTAGCGCAGCACCAACACCGTGCGTTGGCGTTCTGGGAGCGCGTCGAGCGCGTCGGCCAGTTCGCCACGGACCGCGTCGGCGCTGGCCGGCAGCGCGAGCCGAGGTAGCCGTTCGCGCATGCCGCGGTCGCGCCGTTGCCAGGTCCGGCACACGTTCACGAGGGTCGTGCGTAGGAACGCGGGTGGGTCGTCGACCCGGTTCCAGGCGCGCAGCAGTCGGGCGAAGGCATCCTGGGCGAGATCCTCGGCGACGCTGCGACGCTGGGTGAGCAGCGCCGCGGCTTGGACCGCGCGCGGCCACTCGGAGCGGAAGAATGCAGCGAAGTCACCCGGCGGCGGCGCACCGGCGAGCGGCCGCGCGTCAGGCGGAAGACTCGCTGCCGCGCTGGCCCGTGGCTCTTGCATCGTCGTCATGTGCTCCAGGTCGCGTGGCGGTGATGCCCGCAGCCCATCCTCATCGCTGGCGCGTCACTTCGCCCGCGTATCCACCCGGCTTGACCAGCGAAGGTTGAGTCTGGTTCCGAATTGGCAACGGCGGAGTTCACGCAGAAGCAAGCGAACACGTGATCAACGGTCACGCGGTCGTATTCGCGCGCTCGCTCGACTTCCCCGCTCGCGCCTGGCATGGCCGACCGGGGTGGCCGCGCCAGCGTTCCTCCGTGCGCCCACCCGCTTGCCACGTGACGCGTCCGAGATGCCACTGATCGTGAGTGTCGTAGGTAGTTGGTTGACTGATGGCGTGAAGGACGGGACCAACTTCGCAGGACAGTCCGGCAGCGCCACCGTGGGGTTGTCGGATCTGGTCGAACTGCGCGAGGCACTGCACGGTCTGGTCCGCGATTTCGATCCGCGTGCCTGTGATGGCGAGCTGGCGAAACGATTCGTGAGCGAGTTCTCCAGGTTGCGGCGCCTGGCCGAGGCCGGCCTGACCCTGGCGCTCGGACAGGTCGAACGCACCGACGCCTGGGCCCACGGCGGATCCGGGGCGCGCAGCACCGCCGACTGGTACGCCAAACAGGCGGGCCTGCCGCTCGGCGAAGCGATCCGCACCACCGACACCGCCAGCCGGCTCGAAGACCTGCCGTTGACCGAGGCCGCCGTGCGCGACGGCAAACTCTCAGCCGCGCAGACCGCCACGATCAGCGACGCTGCCAGCCAAGCACCCGGCGCCGAGGCCGAACTGGTCGAGCTGGCCGGGCGGGCGAGTTACCGCCAGCTACGCGACAAGGCCACTCAGGCCAAAGCCGCCGCCCAAGACGACGCCGAGCGCGCGGCCCGCCAACACGCCCTGCGCGGCGCGCGCCGCTGGACCGACGACGACGGGATGCGCAACTACGGGATCAAGCTCACGCCCGAACAAGCCGCCCGCTTCGAGCCCGTCTGGGAGCGATTCATCAACCAGATCTTCGGACAAGCCCGCCGCGGCGGCCGCCGCGACAGCGCCGAGCAGTACGCCGCCGACGCGCTCGTGGCCATGGCCGAAGCGATCATCTCGGGCACCAAGCTCACCACCGGTACCCGTCACGCGCTGATCCTCGTCGATGCCACCGCCCTGCACCGCGGCTACACCGTCGCGGGCGAGACCTGCCTCATCGACGGGATCGGCCCGATCGACGTCGCCGCCGCCCGCGACCTGCTCGGCGACGCCATCGTTGACATCCTCGTCAAAGACGGTGTCGATGTCCGCACCGTCGCCCACGCCGGCCGTGCCGCCAACCGCCGCCAGAAAGCCGCGTTGCTCGCCGACTGGGAATGCGAGATCCGCTGCTGCGGCGTCAAACGCGGTATCGAGATCGACCACATCGACCCCTACAGCAACACCAAAATCACCCGCAGCGAACAACTCGGCGGCAAATGCGCCTGGCACCACTACCTCAAGACCCACAAGGGCTGGACCGACGGACCCCGCGGCCCCGACGGCAAACGCAACCTCATCCCACCCGCCAAAGGACCCTGACCCCGACCGAGTCACGATGCGGACGAGCGAGGTCACGGCACGAACGAATCCAGTCGCGGCAGGCCAAGGCCACACGCCGGGCGCGTGCACCCGCGCGCCCGCGATCGGCCGTCAACCACGGCCGACACACGCGCGGATGCGCCGATCACCGAGGGCGGAAGCCGTTGCGCGGGTCCCCGCCGCCACGATGTGGATCCGAACCGCCGACACTCGCCGCTGCAGCGGCGTACCACGGAACATGCGGAGGAGAACTCGGACGATGATCGACGATCGGGAGGAGCTCCGGCACCGCGTACGCGACGAACAACCGCCTGCGAACGCCTCGGTCGTCCTGCGCGGTGGCCCGGACACGCGGGTCGCTCCTTCGATCCCACGCCCGGCGTCTCAATCGCCTCTACACGCTCGACGGCGCTCCGGTGTTCGGGATCTCCGTGTTCATCGCGTACGGCGACGTCGGCGCCGAGTCGGAGAAGACCATCCTCTCGCGAAAGCTCGGCAGCTATCCGACCATCTATCGCACGTCGGTGGGCCAACTTCACGTCGGTGGGCCAACTGCACGTCGCCGGCTTCGACGTGCTGCCGACGTTCGCAGCTCCGCACTACACGGTGCTTGTCGCGAGCCTTGACGCCGTCGCCGAACTTGCAGCAGCCTTCGGCAAGCTTGTCCGTAACCCCTACGCTGAGGTATGAGAGGAGGCGACACGATGCACGTCGACATTCCTGCGGATCTGAACAGCGAGGACGAAACGGGGCTGGTGTGGACGTTCCTCGACGAGGCGGACGACCCTTCGATCATCAGACCCGGTGAAGTCGTGATTGCTGGTTCGCCTTTGACACCCGCCGTGTGCGAGGTGGTCGACCTGGTCGACAAGCCAGCCGGCACGATCGTGCACCTTCGCGTGCTGCCAGGGACGATCGAACAGAACCGCAGTCTGCTCTCTCGCGGCGGCGGATAACGCGAAGGCGTCGCCGAACCGCCCTGCGACGAACGGCCGCGCCGTATCTCAGGAGCCGCCGTCGGTCACGAACGCGGCGACGACATCGGCGACGAACCGCTCGAGCGTCGCTGGGTCCTTGGCGTGGCGACCGAGTCCGACCGCGGCCTCCGTGACGCCGAGTTCGGCGAGGTGCTGGTTTGCGTCGCGGGTCGCTGCGATGTCGACGCGGCCGTCGTCGCTGACGCTGACCCGCGCCGAGGCGCGTACACGAAGCGTCGCCGGGTCGCGCCTGGCGGCGCTGAAGGCGCTGCGCAACCCGGCGATCCCTTCGCGCAACTCGTCGACGGTGGTGGTGTGGATCGGGAGCCAGCCGGCAGCGAGTTCGGCCATGCGCGCGACGTGCGCGGGAGTCGCCGCCATGCCGTAGTGGAGCGGAATTCCGGTGATCGGCGCGGTCTGCACGGGCCGGGGCAGGCACCACGTCGGGCCGAACGACACCGTCGGTGAGTCGAACGAGACGGGCGGTTCCCGGGTCCAGAGCGCCGCGCAGGCGCGTAGGCCGTCGTCGAGCAGGTCCCAGCGTCGGGCCCAGTCGAGCCCGCACGCGGCGTACTCCTCGCGCTGCCAGCCCGGACCGACGCCGAGCGATAGGCGCCCGCCCGAGATCTGGTCGAGCGTCGCGCACTGCTTCGCGAGCAGTGCAGGCGCACGGAGCGGCGTCAGCACGATGCCGGTGCCGAGGCGCACTCGTTCGGTCACCGCGGCCATCGCCGCGAGCAGCGTCAGCGGCTCGGGCCACGGTTCCTCGGGGCCGTAGGGGAAGGTCCCGAACGGGTACCGGTCGGTGCGGTCACCCATCACAACGTGGTCGGCGAGGACGAGCGTGGTCGCGCCCGCCGCATCGATCGCCCGGGCCGCGTCGAGCGTCCCGCGCAGGTCGTTGTCGAACAGGCGCGAGAACCCCGACACCGTCACACTGACATCCACGACGTCTCCTCACTTCCCATGTGCATCACTCCGGCACGATCACCGCGTGCACCGGCGGTACGCCGCGCTCGCCGGCCATCGTCTCCAACAACTCCGACACCAGCGCTGCGTCGAGCGATTCGACAGGCGGTTGAGTTCGCCACGGAAGCGCCCGCAAGTCTCCTCACTTCCCATGTGCATCACTCCGGCACGATCACCGCGTGCACCGGCGGTACGCCGCGCTCGCCGGCCATCGTCTCCAACAACTCCGACACCCGCGCTGCGTCGAGCGGTTCGACACGGCGGTCGAGTTCGTGCCACGGGAATCGTCCGCTGGCCAACATGGCGAAGGCGGCGCGGTACGACTCGGTGTTAACGCCGAGCGCACCGAGGATCCGCAGTTCCTTGTACACAACGAGGTCGGCGAGGAACTCGGGGACCGGCGCTCCCCGCGTCCCCGCGAGCACGACCGTGCCTCCGGGCCTCGCGAGCGCGAGCGCCTGGGCGAGCGCCGACGGGGCCTTTGCGGTCACGTCGACGACGACGTCGGCGAGGCGCCCGCCGGTTGCGTCGCGCAGCACGCCGACGGGATCGTCGCGGGTCACGTCGACCACGACATCGGCACCGAAGCGCGACGCCATCGCCAGGCGCGGCGCGTCACGCTCCCCCGCACCCGTGACCATCACGGTCGACGCGCCCGCGTCGAGGACAGCCGCGCACACGGCCAGGCCGCGCACACCGGGGCCGAGCACGGCGACGACCGCGCCGGCGCGCGTGCCGGGCACCGTCACACCCCAACGCACCCCGGCCCCGAGCGGGTTGAAGAGCGTTGCGGTCACCGGATCGAGGCCCTCGGGCACAGGCAACACCAGCGAGTCGGGCGCGAGGTACTGGTGTTCGGCGTAGCCACCCCACAATCCGGGCGCCCGCTCGACGTCGACGAAGCCGTACATGTTGCGCAACCCGTGGGCCCGGCAGCGGTTGTACGCGCCGGCCGCGCACTCGGTACAGCGGCCGCAGCGCTGGAAGACCTCGACCGCCACCCGATCGCCGGGACCGACACCCCAGCGGGCCGACGCGTCGGCACCGATCGCCTCGATGACACCGACGGTCTCGTGTCCGGGCACGAACGCGAACCCACCGAACAACTGCCCCGTGAACTGCTCGTGGTCGGTGCCGCACAGCCCGCAAGCCTCGACCCGCAACCGCGCGTCGTCGTCGCCGACCGTCGGGAGGGCGAGCGACCGTTCGCCGAGTCGGCGCGGCGCTTCGAGGACGAGCGCGCGGCTCACGGTGCCGAACTGCCGATCATCACCGGCCGCTGCCCGTCACCGAATCGGTCAGCCTGGCGACAACCCGTCGATCCCACCGTCGCCGCACCCGCCCTTCGGGAGCGTGAGCGCTCGTTCACCGAGACGTCGCGCGCGCGTCGATCGTGAACGCACGGCCGATCGTCACGAGCAACCCTCACGGGAAACGGTCGGGTGAGAGCAACGCGTCGATCCCACCATCGACGAACAGCGTGCTGCCGTGCACGTAACGGGCGCCGTCGGAGAGCAGCCACGCGACGACCTCGACGATGTCGTCGGGTTCGCCCACGCGCCCGAGCGGGATCGGCAGGCCGCGGATGAGATCACCGGTCGCAGGGTCGTCGAGGCCCTCCTGCAGCAACGGCGTGCGGAACGGCCCCGGCGCGACGGCGTTGAGCCGGATCGCCCGATCGCCGAACGCCTGCGCGCGCCGCCGCACTGCCTTGGCGATGGCGACCTTCGACGCCGCGTACGCCACGGCGGGATGCGTGTCCGCGGCGATGCTCAGCGCTGCCGCTTCGTCACCGTCGAGGCACGCCTGGGCGAGTTTCCCGTCGGCACCGGGTGTGAGCGTGGTGGAGTTGGAACAGATCATGACCGCGGCCCCGCCACCGCCCGAGGCAAGCGCGTCGACGACACCGTCGAGCACGGCGACCGCGCCGAAGTAGTTGATCGCGACGATCTTCTCGCTCGGGTGTTGCGGGCCCAGACCCGCGCACGGCACCAGACCGTCGAGCACGCCGTCGCAGCGATCGAGGATGCCGGCGACCGCGGCCGTCCGTCCGCCGGGTGTCGAGAGGTCGGCGCCGATCTCGACGGAGTGCAGGTCGACCGTGATCACCTTGGCGCCGTCAGCGCGCAGCCGCGCGGTGAGTGCCCGGCCGAGTCCGCTCGCCGCGCCCGTGACCGCGTACGCACTCATCCCGGTCGCCCCCCGAACCCTCGAGCCGTCACCCATCGAGCAATTGTTTGCGCAGTTCGTGCTTGGGCACCTTGCCGCTCGGGTTGCGCGGCATCGCGTCGACGAACATGAGCCGCTCGGGCGCCTTCTGGGCCATCAAGCCCGACTGCTTGCAGTGCTCGAAGATGTCGCGGACGCTCGGCGGCTGCGACGGATCCTTGAGTTGCAGCGCGGCGACGACCATCTCGCCGCGCTCGACGTCGGGGACGCCGAACACCGCGACGTCGGCGACGTTGGGATGCGTGAAGAGACAGTCCTCCACCTCTTTGGCCGAGACGTTCTCGCCCTTGCGGATGATGATGTCCTTGATCCGTCCGGTGATGACGATCGTGCCGTCGGCGAGGAAGCGGCCGACGTCACCGGTGCGGAAGAAGCCGTCGGCAGTGAACGCACCTGCATCGAGCGAGGGGTCGGTATAGCCGCGCATCACCTGGTTGCCCGTCGCGACGATCTCGCCCTCGGCGCCGGGCGGGACCTCGTTGCCGTCGCGGTCGATCAACTTGAGCGTGACGGACTCGGTGGGCGTGCCTTCGCCCTTGACCTTCGAGTCGTCGGCCGCGTCCATGTCGGTCTGGGTGAGGATCGGCGCCTCGGTGAGCCCGTAGCCACTGGTGATTCCGCCGACCGCGCTCGGCACGACCTCGCGGATCTCGTCGTGTTGGAGCGGCGGCTTCGGCGAACCACCGCCGGGGAACGCCCGCACCGTCGAGTAGGCCTCGGGATGGTCGCGCGCCTCGGCCATCAGCAGTTGGTGGATCGCCGGCGCTCCGTTGCCGAGCGTCACGCGGTGCTTGGCGATCAGTTCGGTGGAGAGTTGCGGCGTGAACGCCTCCATGAGCACCGCGGTCGAGCCGGTGAGCAGCGGGGTGAACACACCGATGATCGCCCCACCGACATGGGTGAACGGGAACGCCACGATGGCGATGTCGTCGGGGACGATGTGGGTCTTCTTGCAGTAGCCGATGGCGCCCTGCATCACGCTGCGATCGGTGTGCTGGGCGCCCTTGGGGTCGCTCGTCGTGCCCGACGTGTAGAAGATCCAGCGCACGGGGTCGTCGCCGCGCGAATCGAACGTCGCCGGCGGCGGCGGCAAGATCGCCGGGTCGGCCTCGGGATTGTGCCGGTCGGCTGCCACCGCGCTGAGGTCGGCGATACCGTCGGCCGTGTTCTCGCCGGCGACCTGCGACGCGAGCGCGTGGTAGTCGAAGTTGTTCCAGGTGCTCGGCGTGATCAGGAAGCGTGTGCGCAACTGCCGGGTGATGAAGCTGATCTCGCGGTGTCGGTAGATCGGCAGCATCGGGTTCTGGATGGCACCGAGCCGGCACAGCGCGCCGACGAGCACGGCCGACTCGACCCACGTCGGCAGCTGCCACGATACGTGCGTGCCAGCCGTGATGCCGGCGGCGTGCCATCCGGCTGCGGCGCGCTCGACGAGGTCGCGGTATTCGGCGAAGGTCACCGACCGCTCGCCCGAGTGCAACATGATGCGTTCGGGCGTGGCCGCGGCCCGGCGTTCGATCAGTTCCCAGACGGACTTGGCATCGTCCAACATCACAACGTCAACCCTCCGTCGATCGAGACGATGGACCCCGTCATGTAGCGCGCCTCGTCGGAGGCGACGAACGCGATCACCGAGGCGACCTCCTCGGGCGCGCTCGTGCCCATCGGTGTCATCGAACGGCGCAGGTCCTTCCAACTCGCGCCCTCGGGAATCGAGTTGGCGAACGACCCCTGGAGCGGCGTGTCCATCCCCCCGGGAGCGACGCAGTTCACGGTGATGTTGCGTTTCATGTATTCGTCTGCGAGCGCGCGCGTGAGGTTGACGACGCCACCCTTGGAGGCGCAGTACGCGGCGCTGAAGGGCTGGCCCATCAGTCCGGCGTTGCTCGCGACAGTCACGATGCGCCCACCCTCACCGGCCAGCATGTGCCGCAGTGCAGCCTGCGCGACCAGGAACGTACCGGTGAGGTTGACGCCGATGATGCGGCTCCATTCCTCAAACGGGAGCTCGTGACTGTGGGCGAGCTTGCCGATCCCGGCACACGTGACCGCCAGGTCGATCCCGCCGAACTCGGCCGCAGCGGCATCGACCACCGCGGCGACCGACGCCGGATCGCTCACGTCGCACGCCAGCGAGATCCCTGCAGCGCCGATGGCGGCGGCCGTCTCCTTGGCGGCGCCTTCGGCGATGTCGAGGCACGCGACCCGTGCGCCCTCGACGGCGAGGCGCTGCGCGGTTGCCCGGCCCAGCCCGGAACCGGCACCAGTGACGATCGCCCGACGCCCATCGTGGCGCCCCGGCACCGGCATCAATTTCGGCTCCGTCATAGGCGGGCGAATCTAACGCACCGTCAGATCGCCCCATCCGGCGACGCTCGACCGCAAGAGATCCGATCCACGCGGAGGAAGGCCCGCCGGGTGCTGGACCCGGCGGGCCGCGCTCGCCTGCCCTTGGGGGGTCGGGTCAGCAAGCGACTCAATGGACTCATCGGACGCACGACATCGATGGTTAGGGTTCGCCGGCCATGAACGACGCCGCGGCCGCATGGAGCACGGTCCCCGAAGTGCTCGCCGCCGCCGCTCGTGCACATCCTGATCGTGACGCCTACGTCCATGAGGGTCGCCGGATCGACTACGCGGGCCTGGAGCGGGCCAGCGCCGGCTTCGCCGCGACGCTGCTCGCTCTGGGTGTCCGCAAGGGTGACGTCGTCAGCCTGAACATCCCGAGTTCGATCGAGTTCGCCGCGGCGTACCTCGGTGCGATCCGCGCCGGCGCGATCACGAGCGCGATCAACCCTCGCCTCGGACCGACCGAGCGGGCGAGCATCATCGAGCGCACCACGCCGGCGATCACCGTTGTGCTCGACGATCAGCCGCTTCCTTCCGGCGCCGGGCGCGTGATGCGCAGCTCCGAACTCGGCCTCGCCTTTTCGGTGCCGCGCCGCGCCGATGAGATCGCGATCGTCGAGACCGACCCGGTTGCGATCGTCTGGACGAGCGGCACCACCGGCGCGCCCAAGGGTGCCGTCTACGACCACGCGAGCCTGCGGATGATCCATGAAGGGATGCGCGACCTGACCGCGCCCCAAGACCGCCGTCTTGTGAGCCTGCCGTTCGCGCACTTGGGATTCATGACCCGAATCTGGGACGAACTCGCGGCGGGCACGACCCTCGTGCTGGTCGGTGAACCTTGGTCGGCAGCGCGTCAGATCGACCTCATCGAGCGTGAACGCATCACGATGATCACGGGCGTGCCGACGCAGTGGGAACTGATGCTCGCCCACCCGGCATTTGAAGCGTGCGACACGTCGGGTCTGCGCCTCGCAGGCGTCGGCGGGTCGAGCATCGCGCCGGACCTCGTGCGTCGGATGCGTGAGCGACTGCATTGTCCGGTCGTCACGCGCTACGCGAGCACCGAAGCCGGTCTCATCACCGGGACGCGGATCGGCGATGACGACGAGACGGTCGCCATGACCGTCGGCGTGGCGAGCCCGGTGGTCGACCTCCGCGTCGTTGATCCTCCGACCGAGGAAGCCGTCGGCACCGGCGAGGTCGGCGAAATCCGCTGCCGCAGCCGCGCGATGTTCCGCGGCTATTGGAACGACGCGGCCCGAACGGGCGAGGCGCTCGATGCCGACGGGTTCTTGCGCACCGGTGACCTCGGATTCATCGACGACGACGGCAATCTCAGGATCGTCGGCCGCCTGAAGGAGATGTACATCCGCGGTGGCTACAACGTGTACCCATCAGAGGTCGAGAGCGTCCTCGTCGATCATCCTGCGGTACACCAGGCAGCCGTCATCGGCGTCGAGGCCCCGGTGCTCGGCGAGATGGGCGTCGCATTCGTGATCCCCGAGGTCGGCGTCGATGCGCCCGACCTCGAGGTGTTGCGCGCTTGGTGTCGCGCGCGACTCGCCGACTACAAAGCACCCGACCGTCTCGTGATCCTCGCCACGCTCCCGGTCACCGCCGGTCACAAGATCGACAAGCAGGCGCTCGCCGACATCGCAAAGGACGCTGACTGACATGCCCATCCAGGAAACCGGCACCGGCGACACCCGGCGGCGACCCATCGCGCTCGGCGGCGCGCTCATCACCGTCGTCGAACCTCGCCGCGGCCACGAGGTCGCGTACAACCGTTGGTACGAGCGCGACCACTTCTACGCGGGCTGCATGATCGGCCAGTGGAACCTGTCCGGCGCTCGCTACGTCGCGACGCGCGACCTCAAAGCGTTGCGTTACCCCAAACAGTCGGTGATCTGCCCCGATGACATGGGCGGGAGTTATGTCGCCATCTACTGGATTCTCGCCGGCAAGTTCGGCGAGTGGATGCAGTGGGGCACGAACCAGGTGAACTGGCTGCACGAGCACGACCGCATGTTCGCCGAGCGAGATCACATCCACACGGTCATGTACAAGTACCGCACCCAGTACGAACACACCGACGGCGTCCCCGTCGAACTCGCGCTTGAACACCACTCCCCTTATGCAGTGCTCGTCGTCGGACAGCCCGCCGACGATGTCGAACTCGACGCGGTCGACGCCTGGTTCGCGGCGCGGACCTTGCCCGGCACGGTCGGCGCCGAGTTCACCCCGGTGCCGCTCCAAGGTGACGCACCGAGCGACGTGCCGCGCATGGACGCGTCCAACCGATTCACGCAGCTGTGGTTCGTCGACGACGAACTGCATGACGTGTGGGGCGAGCGCTTCGCGCCGCTCGGCGCGGAGTTCGCCGCCGCCGGACTCGGCGAACTGCTGTGGGTCGCACCGTTTCGCAGGACGATCGCCGGCACCGACACCTACACCGACCGACTCTGGTGAGCCAAGCTTCCGGGTAGCGTCCGAGCGATGCGCGTCCTCGTCGTTGGAGCCGGCGGCGTCGGCGGAGCGATCGCCGTCGCCGCGAGCCGCCGCGACTTCTTCGAACACCTCATCATCGCCGACGTCGACGTCGCGCGGGCGCAGGCAGTGGCCGAACGCAGTGGTGATCCTCGCTTCGCGTTCGCGCGAGTCGATGCCTCGTCGGCGGCCGATGTCGCCGCGCTCGCCGCCGCGCACCGGGCCGACACGGTCGTGAACGCGTGCGACCCTCGCTTCAACCCAGGCATCTTCCAAGGTGCGTTCGACGCGGGCTGCACCTACCTCGACATGGCGATGACGCTCTCGGAGCCGCACCCGAATCACCCCTACGCCGAGTGCGGCAAGAAGTTGGGCGACGACCAGTTCGCCGCGGCACCGATCTGGGAGCAGCGCGGCCTGCTCGCGCTGTGCGGGCTCGGGATCGAACCGGGATTCGCCGACGTCGCGGCGCGCTACGCGGCGGATCACCTCTTCTCGCAGATCGACGAGGTCGGGGTGCGCGACGGCGCCGACCTCAGCATCGACGGCTACGACTTCGCCCCGACGTTCTCGATCTGGACCGTGATCGAGGAGTGCCTGAACCCGCCGGTCGTGTGGGAACGCGAACGAGGGTGGTACTGCCTACCACCGTTCAGCGAACCCGAGGTGTTCCACTTCCCCGCGGGGATCGGTGACGTCGAGTGCGTCCACGTCGAGCACGAAGAGGTGCTGCTCGTACCGCGCTGGGTCGAATGCAGCAAGGTGACGTTCAAGTACGGACTCGGCGACGAGTTCATCGACGTGCTCTCGACGCTACACAAACTCGGACTCGACCAGACGTCGCCCGTCCGCGTTCGTGGCGTCGAGGTGTCACCCCGCGACGTCGTCGCCGCGTGTCTCCCCGACCCGGCGACACTGGGCGACAAGATGCACGGACGGACCTGCGCGGGCACCTACGTGACCGGTACCGGCCGCGACGGCGCGCCGCGCGCCGTGTACCTGTATCACGTCTCCGACAACGAGGAGACGATGGCGAAGCACGGTTGCCAGGCAGTGGTGTGGCAGACCGCGATCAACCCGGTGATCGCGCTCGAACTCCTCGCCAACGGCACATGGAGCGGCGCAGGCGTCGTCGGCCCCGAAGCCTTCGACGCGGTGCCCTACCTCGACCTGATGAACGAGATCGGCGAACCCTGGCACCTCGACGAGCGCCAGGTGCGTCGATAGTCATCTGGGAAATGGCCTACCGACACCTCTAGTCGCGGAGTTTCGAGAGCAGGCGCAGGATCTCGAGGTAGAGCCACACGATCGACACCATCAGCGCGAACGCACAGAACCACTCGAACTGCTTGGGAAGCCCTGCCGCGGCGCCGCGTTCGGCGAGGTCGAAGTCGAGCGCCAGGTTGAACGCCGCCAGGCCGACGACGAGCAGGCTGAAGACGATCCCGAGTGGTCCGGCATCCCAGATGAGTGGCGCCTCGACGCCGAAGATCGACAACAACAGCGAGACGCCGTAGAAGACCATGAGGGCGATCGTGGCGCCAACGACGATGCGGCGGAATCGCTCGGTGACCTTGATGACACGCGTCGCGTACAGGAACAGCATCGTTGCGAAGACGATCGCAGTGAGCGCGACCGCTTGCACCACGATCCCGTCGAACTGGTTCTCGTAGACCTTGGAGATCGCGCCGAGGACAGCGCCTTCGAGCAGCGCGTACACCGGGCCGGTGAAACGCGCGAGATTCGGCCGGAGGACGGTCACGATGGCCACACCGAGCGCGCCGAGCAGCGCGATCAAGAGCCAACCGGGGAACTTCGCCGCGACTCCCTCGGGTGTCGAGTCGACGGACACCCAACCGAACGCGCCGCCGACGAGCAACAGCGCGAACAGCGTGGCCGTCGCGGAGCCGACGCCGCCGATCGTCATCGGGGCGCCGACCGCAGTCGACGGCGGTGCGGGCGGAGCGGTGCGGGTCGGTGCCGCCCAGCCCGACTCGCCGGCGGCGCGGTCGAGACCTCGTTCGAGCAGTGCGTTCGCCATGTGGGCTCCCTTCGCGTGTGCGCCGACAGCGTAGACCCCACGCCGAACCGACTCGCGTCGCGCCAGGCGCGTCGATAGTCATCTGGGAGATGGCATGTCGACACCTCTCGCTAGGGTCGGCGTGTGCGTCCTCGTCACGCGGTTGTCGTGCTGCTCGACTCGCTGAACCGGCACCTCATCGGCGCGTACGGCTCGCGTGAGTTCGCCACACCGAACCTCGACCGCTTCGCCACGACCGCGGTGCGGTTCGAACACCACTACTCGGGGTCGCTGCCGTGCATGCCGGCACGCCACGACCTGCTGGTCGGCGCGCTCGACTTCTTGTGGCGGCCGTGGGGCTCGATCGAAGTCTGGGAAGAACCGATCACCGCGGCACTGCGACGCGCCGGGGTGACGACCAAGTTGGTTACCGATCATCCGCACCTGTTCGAGGTCGGCGGTGAGAACTACCACTGCGACTTCAGCGCGTGGGACTACCAGCGCGGCCACGAGTCCGATCCGTGGCGAACCCGCCCCGACCCGAGCTGGCTCGGCGCGCCGAAGTTCGGCCGCGGCCTGCCGTACGACACGAACCGAGGCTGGTGGGGCGACGAACACGAGTTCCCCGGTCCGCGCGTGATGCGCGAGGCCGCGCGTTGGATCAGCGACGAGGCGCCGTCGCACGACCGTTTCTTGCTGTTCGTCGACGAGTTCGACCCGCACGAGCCGTTCGACACACCCGAGCCGTATGCCTCGATGTACGACCCCGATTGGGAGGGACCTCACCTCTACTGGCCGCCGTACGTGATCGGCGCGCAGGCGAACGGCGTGCTCGACGCGCGCGAGGCGCGCCAGATCCGCGCCCAATACGGCGGCAAGCTCGCGATGATCGACACATGGTTCGGGCGCCTGCTCGACGCCGTCGACGCGTCACCGATGGCAGCCGACATCGCGGTGATCGTGTGCACCGATCACGGCCACTACCTCGGCGAGAAGGACACGTGGGGCAAACCGCAGTCCCCGGTGTTCGAGCCGCTCGGGCACACACCGCTGATGATCCGCTGGCCCGGCGTGCAGCCTGGATGGCGGACGGCGCTGACCACGGCCGTCGACCTCCACGCGACGCTGCTCGACCTGTTCGGCGCAACGGTCGAACACCCCACTCACGGCCGATCGCTCGTCCCTGTCATCAGCAATGCCGCGCCGAGCGTGCGCGAGTACGCGCTCAGCGGCATCTGGGGGCGCGAGGTGCACCTGCTCACCCAGCCGCGCGCAGGAGGCGGGGTCGTCAAGTACGCGCGCGCTCCGATCGGCGCGAACGAACCGCTGGTCATGTTGAGCAACCGCTGGTCGACGATGCCGATCGTCTCGCATCCGGCGATCAAACTCCCCAAGCCCGACGCGCGTGCGACACTCACCACCATGCCCGGCACGACGGTCCCGGTAATCACCCAGCCGTTCCGCCAGGGCGACCTGTTGCCCTTCTGGGCGTACGGCGATTTCAGCTACGGGACCGTGTGCTTCGACCTCGACGATGATCCGGGCGAGGACCGCAACCGCGCCGAGGGAGCGCTCGGGCGCGAGCACGCCGCGTTGCTCGCCGATGCGTTGAGGGAAGTCGAGGCTCCGGTCGAGCAACTCGCCCGATTGGGACTCGCATGAACAGCGACGCTGGCCACGGTGCTGGACCCAGTGCCGGACACCACGCTGGATCCGATGCTGAGCACGAAATTGATCCGGACGTGCGCTTCACCTACGCGAACGAGCGCACCTTCCTCGCGTGGAACCGCACATCGCTCGCGCTCATCGCCGCAGGCCTCGCGGTCGTGTCCTTCCTCCCCGACTTCGAGTGGGCGTGGGGCGCACGCGCCGTCGGCGTCCCGCTGATCGCCCTCGGCGCGGTCTTGAGCATCACGAGTTACCGACGCTGGCAGGCCAACGAACGGGCGATGCGACTCGGCCGACCGCTGCCCCCGTCGAACCTGCCGCGTCTGCTCGCGTTCGGCATCGGCGTGGCGAGTGCGATCGCCGCGATCGTCGCCCTCGTCGGCACGGCGGAGTGAGCCGTGCCGCCCGCGAGCGTTCCCGACGACGAAGAACTCGCGGGCCTCGCAGGTGCGCGCACCGACCTGGCTTGGTCACGTTCGGGCCTTGCGGTCGTGACCTGTGCGGGCGCGATCCTGAAGCGCATCCTCACCACGTTCGAGTCGGTGTCGGCCCGACTCGCGGTGTTCGGGTTGTTGATCGCCGGAGGCGCGGCATGGATGGCGGCGATGGGACACGCGCGCACCGTTGCGCGGGGCACGATCGAGGGTCGCCCCGTCGCCAACCCGGGGGTGCTGGCGACGACCGCCTACGGCACTGCGGCGCTGGCGCTCGCCGCCCTCGTCCTCAGCTGGTAGGCATGGTGGATTCCGCGGTTTCTGCGGCCGAGATCGAGATCAAGAAGTCGATCGGAAAAGTACGGCTTCAAGACACGACGCGCGATCTCGTTCTCAGCATCGAAGCAAACTGGCTCGATCTCACGGTCGACCACTGCGAGGCCCTCGCGGCACTGCCACTGCTGCATCGTGACCCGTTCGATCGGCTGCTGATCGCACAAGCCCGCGTCGAGCGACTGACGCTCATCACTGCCGACCGCCAACTTCTCCAGTACGACCTCGACGCATTTCCCGATTGACCTCAGCTACAAGGTCAGCGAATCTGCGGCAGAACCTTGGCCGCGAACAGTTCGAGGCTTTCCCAGGCGAGGCGCGGCGGTAAGCCGCCGGCGAGCGGGTGGAAGTTGACCGCGCCGATCGAACTGCCCGCGGTACGGACACGCTCGACGATGCCGTCGGGCGTGTCGACCCAGATGTTCGGCGCCCGCCGCAGGTCGTCGATCTCGCGCGCGTGGACGACCGGAGTCGAGTGCTGGCCCAGAGTCTGGAACGACGCATAGGTCTGCGTCTCGTACCAGAGGTGTGGTCCGATCTCGGCCCAGGCGCGCTCGGGGTCCTCGGCAACGTGGACGAACGTCGGCCCCGTTGGGTGCATGACGTAGCCGTCCTCGTAGCCGATCCGCGCTGCCTCGGCCGCGTACGCCGCTGGCAGTTCGGGATCGGCGTTCATCGGCATCATCGGAAGGCGCAATCGCGCCGCACGGCGCGCGGCGCCAGGTACTCCCCCGCCCATGAGCAACGGTGGGTGCGGCCGCGTGATCGGGCGCGGCGTGACCCGGCAGGTGCGGCCCTGCCACTCGACCGTGTCGTTGGCCAAGGCGTCGCGAATTGCCCGCGCGTGTTCTTCGAGCAGCGGTCCGCGGCGGGCGTGGTCGACGCCTGCCATCGCGAACTCCTCGACGCGGTAACCCGCGCCGAGGACGGTGATCAGCCGGCCCGGGAAGGCGTTGTCGATGACGGCGATCTGTTCGGCGAGGCGGATGGGATCGTGCAGCGGTGCGAGCGTCGCCGATACGAACCACGGGATGCGCGTCGTGCGCGCCAGGCCGACTGCGGCGACGGTGAACGGCGCCGGGATCCAGCCGTCGTCGACGCCGTGGTGTTCGGAGACGACGTTCATCGAGAAGTCGTGAGCCTCGGCCCACTCCCACATGGCGAACGATTCGGAGTAGATCTCGCTCGCGGGAATGGGTCCCCAAGCGGGGGCGCGGAAGTCCTGACGCAACGTGAACATCAACGTCACTGCGCGGCTCCTCCGCCGAGGTGAGGCCCGATGCGCTGACCGAAGGCGGCGGCCTGGTCGCAGAACTCCTCGAGGTCGCGCGCCCGGAGACGAACCTGGAGGTGGTTCACACCGATCGACGCCATCTGGTTGCACTTGTCGATGATGCGCGCGTCGCTACCGCTCACGGTGTAGTCGCCGAAGTCCCATGCCGCGTCGCCGACATAGACGTACTCGTGGATGTAGCCGATGTCGAGACGTGCGCCGGGCCGCGCCTCGTCGCGGTGCCGGCGAATCGCGTCGATCGACTCTGCCATGAGCGTTCGGGGCGTACCCTGCGGGATCCAGCCGTCACCGCGTTCGGCAACCCGGCGCAGCGCCGGCGCGCCCGACCCTCCGATCCAGATGGGCGGCCGCGGCGACTGCACGGGAGCTGGTTGCTGTGCGGGTTCCGATGCCCACACCGCGACGATCGCGTCGATCGCATCGTTCGTGATGCGACCGCGAGCCGCGAAGTCGACACCGAGCGCGTCGAACTCGGGTTGCAGGTGACCCGCGCCCACGCCGAGGATCACCCGTCCGTCGCTCAGTGCGTCGAGGGTCGCGAAGCTCTTCGCCGTCTGCAAGGGCGAGCGGTAGGCGGCGACGTAGACGTTCGTCATGAGCCGCGTGCGACTCGTCATCGCGGCGAGGTACGACAACGTCGACACCGGTTCGTACCACGTGTACGACATGCCTCCCGCTTCTGCCGCGGTGGCCGGAACCGACACGTGGTCGCACACCGCCACGTAGAAGAAACCGGCGGCATCGCACACCTGTGCGGCGCGCACGAGCGCGGCGGCACCGACCGCGGGGTCGCGTTCCCATTCCATCGATGTCCGCACGGACTTCGCCTGGACAGGGAGTTGGATCCCGTAGACGAGCGCGCCGGGCGGAACGATGTTGACGGTCATGTTGGCGCCTACCTCGTGGTCAGCCGGGCCAGACCATCGACTGCAGCTCGGTGTACGCGTGGAGACCGAACACGCCACCGTCGCGCCCCACCCCCGAGTACTTCGTACCGCCGAAGGGCGTTTCGTGGTTGCGCTGCACCGTGTTGATCCCGACGTTGCCGGCGCGCAGCAGCTTGCCGGCGCGCATGGCACGCGCCGAGTCACCCGAGAACACGTAGTCGTAGAGTCCGAAGTCACTGTCGTTGGCGATCGCGATGCCCTCGTCGTCGTCGCCATCGAAGGGGACCGCGACGATGACCGGCCCGAAGATCTCCTCTCGCACACACCGCATATCTGGGCGGCAGTCGGCGATGAGCGTCGGTTCGAGGTAAGCCCCGGCGGTGAGCGCCGGATCGTCAGGACGGCCACCACCGGCGACAATCGTGCCACCCTGCTCGGTGCCGCTGGCGATGTAGCCCTCGACCCGGTCGCGATGTCCCTGGTTGATCAGAGGACCGAGTATCACCCCCGGTTCGTGAGGAGCTCCGACCTTCAACACGCTCGCCATCTTGGCGAGGCCCTCGACGACTGCGTCGTACTTGCTCCGGTGGATGATCGCCCGCGTCGGCGCGGTGCAGATCTGTCCCGAGTGGAAGGTCCACACGGATCCGATGGCACCGACCGCGGTCTTGACGTCGGCGTCGTCGAGCACGAGCGCCGCGCCCTTGCCACCGAGTTCGAGCAACAACCGCTTCATCGTGCGGCCCGCAACCTCGGCGATCCGCAGCCCGACGCCCGTTGAACCCGTGAACGAGATCATGTCGACGTCACGAGACTCGACGAGTGCCTCGCCCGTCGGTGGGGTCGACCCGGTGACGCAGTTGATGACCCCAGGGGGAAACCCGACCTCGTCGTTCAGGATGCGGCACAGTTCGATCACGGCAAGTGGGTCCTGTGACGCGGGCCGCACCACGACGGTGTTCCCGGTCGCGAGCGCCGGGCCGATCTTGCCGGCCATGTTGACGATCGGGAAGTTGTAAGGCGTGATGCACGCCACCACGCCGACCGGGATCCGCCGCGCGATCGCACCCATGATCCCGCCGGGAGCGAGCGCGGTCTGGGGCATCTCCATCGGCGGCAACGGGATCGTGTCAGGGTCGAGTGCCCCGCGGGCATAGCGATCGAAGCGGGCGAAGACCTGCGGTACCTGCATCGTCCGACCGACCGTCGCAGTGCACCCGGTTTCGGAGATCACGAGCGGTACGAGATCGTCGGCATGGGTGCGCACGGCGTCGGCCGCTCGCTGCAACAGTTCGGCACGAGTCTCGGGCTTGGTGCGCGACCACGAACCGAACGCCGCACGCGCCGCCGCGGCCGCGGCGTGCGCCTGGGCGACCGACGCCTCGGGTGCCTCGCCCACCACACTGCCGTCGGCCGGATTCACCACGGCGTAGGCGCCGTCGTCGCCGTCGGTCCATTCGCCGCCGACGAGGATCTGGGAGTGCGGTTGACCCATGGCGCGGGATGCTAGCGGGGTACTAGAACGCGTTCTACTCCCGTCACGAGTCGGGGACCACCTCGGCGCGCAACCGGCCGTTGATGTCGACGACGGTCACCACAAGCCGCGCGACGGGCACCAGCTCGCGCACCGCGGTGCATTCGAACCGCGTGCCGGGGCTGAGTGCGAGGTTGGTCGTGAGGTCGGAAAACGTCGGCGAGCAGTCCAGCGCGAAGGGGCCGCCGAGTTCGGTGATGAGTTGCTGCGACACCCGGTCGGTCACGACACCGAGTTCGAGCCGGGCCTGCGTGAACGCGATCGTGCGCACCCCGGCGAGCGGCCCGATCGAGACCCGCGCGCCGCGCTCGAGCCCGCCGTAGTCGACGACACAGTCGAGCGGGCGCGCCTTGCTGATGAACAACCACTGGTAGTCCTTCGGTCCGCCGCAGTCGGACGCGACGTCGACACCTTCGTTCTGCAGCACGAAAGCGGCGAGCGCGCGCTCGAAGCTCGCGACGCGGCGTGGGTTCACCGGCCCCAGTTCGATGTCGACGTGACCGGCCCGATACCGCTCGGTTGAGTCCGGTCCGACGTCCTGGATGATCTCGAACGGCACGACCTGACCGTCGATGAGTGCTGTGCACTCGAACGAGTCGCCGCGCTTGGCGCGGCGTTGCGCCGGGCAGTCGACACGATCGACGACGGCGCCGTCGAAGTTGGCGACCGCGTCATCGCGGATCGCGGTCTCGACCAAGGCCATGTCGAGACTTCCCTGCCCGACGAGCGCGCAACCACCGATCAGCGCGGCGCACGCGACCGCGCCGCCCCTACGCCACCGCATCGCTGGGCTACGAAGCAGGGTTCGGGTCGAGGTTCAACCCGAGCATCCGGATCGCGTTGCCGCGGCAGATCTTGTAGACCTGCGCCTGGGTGAGGCCCTGCATGATGTCCTCGGCAACCTTCTTGGTGTGTGGCCATGTGCTGTCCGAGTGCGGGTAATCGGTCTCGAAGGTGATCGTGTCCTCGCCGACGGCATCGATGTTGGCGAGACCGTGCGGGTCGTCGAAGAAGCAGCCGTAAACGTTCGACCGGTAGTACTCCGACGGAGGCCGCTTGACCGTGTCGGCAACACCTCCCCAGCCGCGATTCTCCTCCCAGACCTTGTCGGCCCGCTCGAGCACGTACGGGATCCAGCCGATCTGGCCCTCGCTGTAGGCGATCGTGAGCTTCGGGAAGCGCTCGAACGTCCCCGACATCAGCCAGTCGGTGAGCGACATCGCCGCGTTCATGTAGGTGAGGGTCGATCCGACCGCAGCCGGCGCGTCGGGCGAGGTGCTCGGCATCTTCGACGATGAGCCGATGTGCATGTTGATGACGCTGCCCGTCTCCTCGCACGCCGCGAACAACGGGTCCCAGAAGCGACCGGGGTCGTGCACCGACGGCAGCCCGAGGAACGGCGGGATCTCGCTGAACGTGATCGCGCGACACCCCTTCACCGCGTTGCGCCGCACCTCGGCGGCGGCCGCCTCGGGATCCCAGAGTTGGATGATGATGAGCGGGATCAGCCGGCCGCCGGAGCCTGCGCACCACTCGTCGAGCATCCAGTCGTTGTACGCCTTGACGCACAGGTCGCCGAGTTCACGATCCTTGCGTTCGTAGAACGTCTGTCCGCAAAAGCGCGGGAAACTCGGAAAGCACAAGCTCGCCTCGACGTGGTTGACGTCCATGTCGGCGAGCCGATCGGACTGGGTGTGGCACCCCGGGCGCATGTCGTCCATCGTGATGGGACTGACAGTGACCTCGTCGCGCGGGTAGCCCGCGGCCGCGGACAGCCGGGTCAGCGGGTAGTTGAGATCCTCGACCAGCCACCAATCGCACCAGGTGCCGGCCTCGGCCTGGCCGGCCTCCTCGTAGGAGAACACGCCGCCGACGTAGCCCATGCGCTTGATCTTGCGGCGCTCGACCCGGGGCCCGATCGCCTTGAAGCGCTCGGGAAGGCGGTCCTGCCACACGTGCACCGGTTCGATGACGTGGTCATCGACGCTGATGATCCGGGGGATATCGACCATCGGGCGAGGCTACAGCCGATCTGACACTCCGTCAGTTCCGGACGACCTGACAGAGAAGGGCTTCAGGCAGCCGCGTCGCGGTCCGACATTCGCGGTGTCGGGCGACACCACGGACGGGCGCCCGTCGGGAGGCATGCCATGGACGGCCCGGCGTTCGATGCCGCGCGCGAGTACCTTCGTTCCGTGTTCGCGGCGCAGTACGCGGGCGCGCGCGCGTGTCTCGACCAAGCCGTCGCGAGCGAGGGACTCGGCGCGGTCAACGGCGCACTGGGCGACCTCGGGCGCTCGCTGCTCGATCGGATCCGCTACCCCGCGGGAACGATCGACGTGCTGGCCGAGGTCGACGACCTGGCCCGCCGAATCGTGGATGTGACGGTCGTCGGCGGGGACGAGGCCGAGCGCGAAGCCGAAGTCGAACGGCAGCGGGCGATCATCGTCTTCCTCGGCAGCGAGGGATTGCCGTGCTCGGCGCGGGCGACGGTCGCGAGTTGGGCGCCCGTCGACCGGTTCAACTCGCTGGCGAGAACCGTTGTCGGGTTGGTCGCCGTCGTCGCCGAACGCGAGGACTCCGCGGTGACCGACATCGCCGCGTCGATCGGGCCTCCCGGCGAGGTGCTGCCATCGCTCGGCACGTTCTCGCTCGCGTGGCGCGACGACAACGGAAGGCCGAGCGCACTTGCGGGCGCGCTGCCGCGCGGACAGACCGCACACATCACGTTCCTCGGCACCGGTACGACGAGCCTGCGATCGGTATTCGCACGCGTCGCCACCCTCGCCCTGCCGACAGCCAACACCCCCACCCCAAGTGCGTCCATGACTATCGAATAGCGAACCTTATCGACGCGCCCAGGCCTCGAGGATGGCGTCGGTCGTTGTGATCGTCGCGAGGAGCGCGAGCGAGTGCGCGAGCACCGCGTCGCCGTACTCGGGCGGCACTCCTGCGACGCAGTCGCGCGGCATCACGAACTGATAGCCGCGATTCACCGCGTCGACGCAGAAGTTGAACATCCCAATGTTGAGGCTCACCCCGACACCGACGATCGTCGTGACACCCCCGTTGCGCAGCATCGAGTCGAGTTGCGTGCCCGTCATCGGGCCGAGCCCGTGATACCGCTCGAGAACGACATCGCTGTCGGCCACGCCGATCGCGTCGGGCACCGCGACCGCTTCACTCCCCGGCAGCAGGCGGACCGGCGCCTTCAACACGCCCATGAACAGGCGGGCGTTGCGGTTCGCGCCCATGAGGTCGCCGCGTGTCGCCGCGGTGCAGTGATAGACGGGAATCCCGACCCCGCGTGCCCGCGCCGCGAGCCGTGCGCAGTTGTCCACGAGGCCGACCGCAGCCGCGGCCGCGGCAAGGGCAGGCAACGCGCTCGGCGAGCCGACCACCCCGTTCTGCACCTCTTGGAGCACCAGGGCGGTGCGGTCAGGAGCGCACAACTCGGTCAGATCGAGCGCCACGGCGAAGACCTATTCCTCGACGAACAGTCGGCTGGCGTCGGTCGAACCTTCGAGCGCGTCGCGGATCACCTTGCCCATGGCGTTGCGCGGCAGAGGCTCGCGGCGACACACCCACTCCGTTGGCACCTTGTAGTAGGCGATCGCAGCCGCGCAGAATTCGCGAAGTTCGTCGGCGGTCGGCTCGTCGACTCCCTCGCGCACGACGATCACGGCACGCACCGCCTGTCCGTATTCAGGATCGGGAACGCCGACGACCGCGACTTCGTCGACCGCGGGATGCTCGACGAGGCGCGCCTCAATCTCGGCGGGATACACGTTCTCGCCGCCGCGCAGGATCAGATCCTTGCGCCGGCTCGCCATGTACAGCCGCCCACCCTCCATGCGACCCCAGTCGCCGGTGCGCAACCATCCGCCCGGGAAGATTGTCTCCGCGGTCGCCTCGGGCATGCGCCAATAGCCCTGCATCACCATCGGCGAACGGATCCAGACCTCGCCCTCGGTCCCCTCGGGCAGCGGCGGGCCGAAGGGTTCGTCGGCCGAACGGATCTCGATCGTCACCGTCGGGAGCGGCCGGCCACAACTCGTCGGGAAGGCGATGAGCTCTTCGCCGAAGTTCGTCGTCGCCAGGGCGGTGCATTCGGTGAGCCCGTAGCCGAATCCCATCGAACGCGCCGCGTTGGGGAACACCGCGCGCGCGAGATCCTGGGTCGCCGGGGGCACGGCCGACCCGCCGCCACCGACCGTACGCACAGCGCTCAGGTCGTATTTGCCTGCCGCGACGTCGGGGTCGTGCACGAAGCGGTGGAGCACGGTCTCGGTGACCGACCAGCCCGTGCATCGTTCGCGTTCGAGCAGCGGCGCGACCGCCGCCGGATCGAAGCGTCCCATCCACCACACGCTGCGCGTCCCGGTCGCCATGAACATCACCGCGCCGGTGTGCAACCCCGACACGTGGAAGAGCGGGCTTGTCATGAACTGGCAGAACGCACTCGGCGCGCCATCGGGCGCGGGTGGCGCGGTGAAGGCGGCTCTGGCGCCTTGGAAGAACAGCATTGCGAGTAGCGAACCGACGTTGCCGTGCGTGTGCACCGCGCCCTTGGGCCGGCCGGTCGTGCCGCTCGTAAACAGGATGATGGCAGGGTCGTCGGCACCGATCTGCGTGTCGGGGAGCGGGGCGTCGGGCCGTGCGGCCGTGAGGCGCCCGAAGTCGTCCTCCATCACGACGACGGGCACGTCGAGGTCGCGGTCTTCGAGTCGGGCGACGCGCTTGCGGTCGGCGATGAGCAGCTTCGGCGCGACGTACTCGATGCCGTACTCGATCTCGGGCGCGGTCCACCAGCCGTTGAGCGCACAGGCGATAGCGCCGAGGCTGATCGTCGCCCAGAAACCGACGATCCAGTCGATGCTGTTCGCGCCGAGCAGCGCCACGCGGTCGCCCTTACCGATGCCGTACTCGGTCGCCATGACCGCAGCCAGGCTCGCGACCAGGCGCTCGTGTTCAGCGAAGGTCACCCGACGTTCGTCGATGCCGTCGGTTGCGGCCAGGTACTCGGCGTCGCCGAAGTTCACGCTGTTGGCGAGCAGGTCGCGCAAGTTCGTGGTCCGGTTGCCAAAGGCCTTGATCGGTCGACCGTCGATCTCGATGTCGATCAGCGCGAACGGACTGCCCTCGGCGAGCAGTTGCGCCTCGATCGCGAGGACGGCCTCGGGGACGCCGACAGGTGTCTCGGTGCTCACAGAGCGCAGAAGCTAGCGAGCTACCCGCCTGACGGCACGAGCAGCCGACGCCGCGCCTGGTCGCGCGCATCGTCGTCGATCCCCAGGGCCGAGCGGATGAACTCCTCGATGCTCCCGTAACGCGAACGTGCCGTGTCGAACGCCGCGTCCAGATAGGCGCGATCGACGACGAGCATCTCGCGCAGCTTCGTCGTGTCGACGTCGGCCGCCGCTGCGGCGAGGATCTGCTCGTGGCGTTCGCGCATGATCTCGTTGGTGCGCAGGTAGTCGTCGACAACCTGTTCGTGGTCGACGCCGAGCACCCACAGCACACATGCGATCGCGAACCCGGTGCGGTCCTTGCCCGCGGTGCAGTGGACGATCGCGGGCTGCCGGTCGGGGTCGAGCAGCGTACGGGCGACATCACCGAACGCGTGCGCCTGACGCTCGACGAAGAAGCGATTTCCTTCCATCAACATCTCCGCGCCGAGCCCGTCGGTCTCGCCCCGTGCGATCCGCTCCATGATCGTCGTCGGGTGCGCCGACACGTCCTGGACCGGTCGATGCAACTGGGCGATGCCGTCGGGGAGGTCGTTGACCCTGACCGCGCGCTCGTCGTCGGAGCGCAGGTCGATCGCCGTGCGAATACCGAGCGCGCGCAGTGCCGACCGATCGATGTCGTCGAGCTGATCGAAGACACCACTGCGATAGATGCGCTCGCCGCGCACCCGCGACCCGTCGGGCGTGGTGATACCACCGATGTCGCGGAAGTTCGGTGCGTGACGCAACGTGGAGCGGCCCGGCACTGCCTCGTCGAGGTCCGTGTGATCGCCTTGGCTTCTCAGGGTCAGCCACCAGCTGGCGAGCCCGTGCTCGCAGATGCCGCGCGGTGCGACCCAGCACTCGTCCGGCGATTGACAGACCGCGTCGGCGAACCACTCCTCGAGCACTTCGCGCGTCGGTTCACCCCAGCCCGAGTGCGCCTCGAACCAGGCGTGGGTGGCGCGCAGCGCAGCCGCGACCGGATCGCTCACCTATCCCGCTCCTGACGCCTGCGGCGTCGGGCCGCTCGGGCCACGCTCGCTACGAACCGGGATACCCGGCCCGCGGCACGCTCGCTCACCTATCCCGCTCCTGACGCCTGCGGCGTCGGGCCGCTCGGGCCACGCTCGCTACGAACCGGGATACCCGGCCCGCGGCACGCTCGCTCACCTATCCCGCTCCTGACGCCTGCGGCGTCGG